>JACXTT010000248.1_pt1 | contig 89543 bp, 87 predicted proteins | sample 9270951 | NCBI WGS metagenome assembly JACXTT01 (sample SAMN15532306, study PRJNA645909) | rock metagenome | isolation source: weathered quartz diorite | place: Puerto Rico | collected 2017-06-21 | reverse complement strand
TTGTTTCTCACGGCGGCTCTCTCCTTTAAAAGGGATTCTCAACCCGAACTCTAACCGAGTTCGGGCGAGAGCCGCTGCTTCTTTTTCTCAAGTTTCAACTAAACCCGGGGCATCCTCCTCTCTAGCCCCTGAACTATTTGCCAATCATTCTTTCAGAATATTGCTATGGAGAACTAAATACCGAAGACTGCGAGCCGCCGATTTGCAGCAGTGCCAACTGCCCGCACGCGGCCATGACGTCGCGTCCCCGCGAGTACCTCACGAACGCCGGGATGCCTTTATCGTTCAGAATGCGGCGGAATTCTTCGATGCGCTCTTCACTCGGCTCTTTGTACGGCAATTTCCCCGGATTCCACGGAATCAAATTCACTTTCACGCTTTTCAATAGCGCCAGGAGTTTCACCACTCGCCGCGCGTCCTCCGGCGAATCATTCACACCGCCCAGCAGCACATACTCGAACGTCAAATGTTCCCACGTTCTCAAAGGATACTTCTTACAAGCCTCCAGCAATGCGTTGAGCGGGTACTTCCGGTTAATCGGCATCAGTTTGTCCCGCTGTTCGTCATGCGAAGCATTCAGCGAAATCGCCAGCTTCGGACGCACTTTCTCTTCCCCCAGCCTTTCGATCCCCGGCACGATCCCGCTCGTCGAAAGCGTCATGTGCCTCGGCGTGATCCCCACGCCTTCCGGATCAAGTAGAATCCGTACCGCCGCCATCACCGCCTCGAAATTCAGCAGCGGCTCTCCCTGGCCCATCAAAACAATGTTCGTGTTCGGCGCCAGCTTCGCCTTGTTCTCCTCAAGCGGCAGCAACACCTGCGCCACAATTTCTCCGGTTGTCAAATTCCGGATCAATCCCAACTGTGCCGTCAAACAAAACTGGCAATCCACCGCACAGCCTGCTTGCGTGGAAATGCAGGTCGTTTGCCGGCCCTCGCTCGGCATGAACACCGCTTCCACAAACACCGGTCTTTCCACCCCTCTCCCCTTCTCTGTGCCCTCTGTGTTGGAATCCCTTTTTTCTTCGTTACCCAGCTCGAACAAATACCGCACCGATCCATCCGCCGACGCAAATCGTTGCTTCACTTCGGGCAAAGTGATCTTGGCCACCTTCGCCAATCGTTCCCGCAGCGCTGTGGGGAGATTCGTCATTCTTTCAAAACCAAATTTCCGTTCGGCATACAGCGCATGGTAGATCTGCCCACCGCGATAGGCGGGCTCGCCCAACGCTGCGCAAAACTCGCGCAGCTCTTCCTTCGATTTTCCCAGGAGTTCCATTGCTATGATCTTAGATCAATCGCGGATCTCAAGTTTCTTCGGGCTACTTACTTCAGGGTACCGTTTTTCCCTGCCTTCTTGCTTCCTACTCTTTCGGCGCTATAATTCTCTCACCAAGGAAGGCTCACGATTTCTCGATTGCCCTGGCGGCCGCGGCGCGGTCGCACTCAAACGTGAGGCACGCCATGAACAAACAGGTTACCAGCGAACAGCTCGTCATCGCCGATTGGGTCAAGGGCCTCGCCGCCATCCCGGAGCGAGAGTTCACCCTCGAAAACGTCCAGAATTACATTCTTTGCCATTCCGTTCTCCCGGAAACCCTCGACAAGTATCTCTTTTTCTCCAAGGGCAATTACACACGCAATCTCATTTTCCGCAACGATGTCTTTGAATGTTTGACGATCTGCTGGGAAACTGGCCAGGCCAGCCGCATCCACAATCATCGCGGCCAGAATTGCTGGATGGCCACGCCCATTGGCCGTCTGAAAGTCCAGAATTTCCGCGTTGACCAGCGCGATGCCGGCCATGGTACCTGCCGCATCATTCCCACCGATATTTATGAAATGGACGCCGCTCATCCCGCCTACGTCAATCCTCTCGAGCCCGTCCACCAGGTGCTCAATCTTCCCGAATTCGATCAGCGCGCCGTGAGTATCCACATCTATTCCAAGCCTTTCGATTCTTGCGAGGTGTACCAGCGCGAGAAGGGCACCTACTGCGACGCTCCCCTGCACTACACCAGCGAGTACGGCCGCCTCAATCCTGCCGAAACACTCTTGTAGCGCAGGGCTCTAGCTAGCTTAATCGCGGCACAATTCAGGAACCCAGTCCAGGAACCCAATCCAGTTGTAGGCCTCGGCCATGATATATTTTTTGTCGCTCTACTTGCACAGAATGGCAATTACCCATGCCCTGTGCGAAAATAGCAAAATGCCCACGGAAGCGCGCAACATCCAGAAGCATGTTCTTCCTAACGGTCTAGTGGTACTCACCGAGACCATGCCTCACGTGCGATCTGTCTCCGTCGGCATCTGGATCCGCAGTGGCTCCCGCCGCGAACTCCCCGAGGAAAACGGCCTCGCCCATTTCATCGAGCACATGGTGTTCAAAGGCACCGAGCGACGCTCTGCCGAAGCGATCGCACGCGAAATGGATTCCGTCGGCGGCATGCTCGACGCCTTCACCTCCAAGGAGCAGATCTGCTTTAACACCAAGGTCCTCGACGAACATCTCCCCATCGCCTTTGATGTTCTCTCCGACCTCGTTCTTCGCCCGTTGTTTGACTCCGAAGATATCCGCAAAGAGCGCCAGGTGGTCCTCGAAGAAATCAAGATGGACATGGACAATCCTGAATACCTTCTTCAGGAACTGTTCACCAGCGGCTTCTGGCCTGATCATTCGCTCGGGCGCCCGATTCTGGGCACCCCCGGCACGGTAAAGAAATTTGCACGCGAACCCCTGCGCAATCGCTTCTGCAACTGGTTTGCTCCCGACCACATTGTTTTAACCGCTGCCGGCAACGTCACTCACGAGCGCATCCTCGAGCTCGCTGAGCGCGAATTCGCCCCTCTCAAGCCCGCGGGCGCTCGTGAAATTCACGCTGCTCCCTCTACCCAGGCCCCCATTCAACTCGAGACAAAACGCGACCTCGAACAGGTCCATCTCTGTATCGGAGTTCCTTCATTCCCGCTCGCCCACGAGCGCCGCTTCGGCGTCGCCGTCCTCAACAATCTTCTTGGCGGCGGCATGTCTTCCCGCCTCTTTCAGAACATCCGCGAGAAACTCGGCCTTGCCTATGCCGTCTTCAGCGAAATCACTCCCTATTCCGATGCCGGTATGCTCACCGTTTACGCCGGTACTTCGACGGAAAGTATCGGTGAGGTTATCGATCTCACCATCAAGGAATTCCGCGCCTTGAAGGAATCGCCTGTCAGCCAGGAAGAGCTCCTGCGCGCCAAGAATCATTTCAAGGGTTCGCTCATGCTGTCTTTCGAGTCCAGCAGCGCCCGCATGACCAACCTCGCCCGCCAGGAACTGTATTTTGACCGCTTCTATACTCTCGACGACATTCTCGCCTCGATCGAAACCGTCACGCGCGAAGAAGTCCACACTCTCGCCAAGGAATTCTTTCACCCCGAGCGTATCGCCGTCACCGTCCTAGGCCCTCTCAACGGTTTCTCCCTCGACCGCTCCCGCTTAGCGTGTTAACGGAGATGCCTTCAACCTGCAGCTTTGCGCTGCTTTCGCAGCGGTAATGCTGTGTCCTGATGCAACACTACGAGCCAGTCTGAAGTTCGGCTATGCTCATCTCCCGGAAACTCTTGTGAAAAATATCGGCTAAGATGCTCGCATGTGAAACGCGGCCATCAGTTTAGTTTGGCCGTTCGTTCAGCGCGGACGGAAAACCAGCACCGAACCAATAATGCCGCGTACCGCAAGAAGTCCTCCGCCCAGGGCGAGAAGCGGACTGACCCACTCGAATGGCACGCGCGAAATCGCCAGCATCAAGATTCCGAGCAGGGCAAGAGAAAGGCCGCGCGTCCAATTTTCCCAACGCAGCCACCACTGACCCGGCCTGTAGAGCGCTCGCAATCCCCAGAGCACGAGCACTCCGCTAAGGATGAGCCATCCCGACCGGTGGCGGTCGACCATGATCCGGCCTGTCAGTCCAAGCCAGATCACGAGAGCACCCAAGAGCACGAAGATCACCTCGATGATGAGCCGGAGGAGGCGCTCCGTTGTGAGCATGGCCATTTCTTGGGATCAAGCGACGTGTTCGATGCGCACCTTTTGCAGCGTCACCGGGGTGCGCGGGCGGTCGCTCGAATCGCGAGGCAAGTTGGAGATTTTGTCGGCCACGTCCTGGCCTTCGATGACTTCGCCGAAAATCGTGTGTTTGTTGTCCAGCCAGGGTGTCGCGGCCACGGTGATAAAGAATTGGCTGCCGTTGGTGCCTGGCCCGGCGTTGGCCATGGAAAGTTTGCCTGCTTTCGAATGTTTGAGCGACGGATAAAATTCGTCGCCAAAGGTGTAACCCGGACCGCCGCGGCCATCTCCGCGGGGACAGCCGCCCTGGATCATGAATTGCGGGATCACACGGTGAAATGTCAGCCCATCATAATATTTTTTCTTTTGCTTTTGGCCTGTTCTCTCGTCGGTAAATTCCTTCGTGCCTTCGGCAAGCCCGATGAAATTCTCGACCGTTTTGGGCGCTTCTTTTTCGAGAAGTCGCACCACGATATTTCCCTGCGAAGTTTCAAGAATGGCGTAGGTTCCTGCGGTTCGGCTCATTCGCTCTCCTTGTATGTGTCGAACATCGTACATGAGCCGGAGCGCCCCGCGCCAGTTGGCGGCGACTCTACCAGCCCTTCTTCTTTCGCAGTTCGGTGATGTGCGCGGCATGGTGCCGGCCGTGCCACTCGTACAGGAAAAGCAGCCAATCGACCGTCCGCTCGCCATGCTCCGGGTGCACCAATAGCCGCGCGAACTGCTCCAGTTTCATGGAGCGCCACAAGCGATGCCAGCGATCATGGACGCAATCGAGAAGTGTTTGGGAAACTTCGATCGGCGTGGACTTCGAATCCGCGAGTTCCGCCCAGGCTGCCTCATTGTATGGCTTGATCGTAGGCTTATCCTCCGTCAGGGCGAGTTTCAGTCTTATGTAGGCATTCAAATGACTGTCCGGAACGTGATGTACCACCTGGCGCACCGTCCAGCCCCCGTCTCGGTAGGGCATGTCAAGCTGCGCGTCGTTCAGACCTTTCACGGCGGCTCGCATCCGCGCCGGCGTCTCCGCAATTGACGCAATGGCCTGCTGTCGCATCACAGGCGTCACATCCTTGGGCTGCTCGTATTTTCCAACCGGGTAGCGCGGGTCCATCAGGGTTCTCCTTTTGGAATCTTCACTCTGCCAGCACTCTAGCGCCGTCCGTCTAACAAGGTCAAACGGCGCACCCAGGGGTGATTCTCCAATTTGGCCCCCCGGCCGGAGAGAAACGTCGTGCCTCTATCGACGATTCTGTTCTGCCCTGTTTTCGCAATTCGTGTTTAATCGGGTGAACAGCGCGGGAATGCTACAATACCCCGCTCAGTTGTATCCCGCGCGCGTAGTGATGAATCTAATGAGTGGAGAGAATGCGAATGCATAACGTCATCATCATCGGGAGCGGCTGTGCGGGGCTGACCGCGGCGATCTATGCCGCCCGCGCGAACTTGAAGCCCCTTGTTTTGGATGGCCATGAGCCCGGCGGGCAGCTTTCCCTGACCACTCACGTGGAGAATTTCCCGGGCTTTCCCGATGGCATCATGGGGCCGGAACTCATCGAGAAGATGCGCACGCAGGCGGAGAAGTTTGGCACGGAGTTCAAAGCCGGCGCGGTCTCCGAAGTGGATCTCAGCCGCCGCCCATTCCGGGTCACCGCGGGAAAAGAAACCTTTGAGGCCAAAGCGTTGATTGTCGCCGCGGGGGCCTCGGCACGGCTGTTGGGACTACCAGAGGAGCGCGGGCTGATTGGCCACGGTGTTTCCACCTGCGCCACCTGCGACGGCTTTTTCTTTCGCGGCAAGCCCATCGCGGTTGTCGGTGGCGGTGATTCCGCGATGGAAGAGGCAAATTTTCTCTCCCGCTATGCCAGTAAAGTGTATTTGATTCACCGGCGCAATGAATTTCGCGCTTCGAAGATCATGATTGACCGCGCCAAAGCCAATCCCAAGATTGAATTCGTCATTCCTGCCGTGATAGACAAGATTCTGGCTTCGAACGGTCTCGTGGAAGGCGTGCGGCTTCATAATCCGGAAACAAAAGACGCACGGGAGCTCGCTCTTGACGGCGTCTTCGTGGCTATTGGCCACGATCCGAACACGACGGTTTTCAAGGGCAAGCTGGAGATGGATTCGAACGGCTACCTGCTGGCCAAGCACGGCAGCCTGACCTCCATTCCCGGCGTCTTTATCGCGGGTGACGTGCAAGATCACCGTTACCGCCAAGCCGTCACCGCGGCCGGCTCCGGCTGCATGGCGGCCATGGACGCGGAAAAGTTCCTGGAAGAGCACACCAGCTAGAAGCTGGGGGCGCACACGGGCATAATCGTAAGCGCATGCTGCGCTCGGCTCTGCTCAAGGTATCGGAGAACGCCCGTTTCGCGCACTGGGTGACCTCCAATCCCACCACTCACCGCATGGCGCGGCGTTTTGTTGCGGGTGAAACTCTGGAAGAGGCCATTGCCGCCGTCCGGCGTTGCAACGACGCCGGGATGCTGGCGAGCCTCGATTATCTTGGCGAGAACGTCGCCACCATCGCCGACGCGCAGCGTGCGCGCGATTCGTATCTCGAGATATTTGAGCGCATCGCCAAAGAAAAACTGCACGCCAACGTTTCCTGCAAGTTGACTCAGCTCGGCCTGGACATAAATACGGATTTTTGCCAGGGCCTGGTCCTCTCGCTCACGGAGCGGGCTTTGGGCTTCGACAGCTTCCTGCGGGTTGACATGGAAGGTTCCCTCTACACGCAGCGAACCATCGATCTCGTCAAGCGTGCCCGCGGGCGGAATCCAGCTGTCGGCACCGTGATTCAGTCTTATCTTTACCGCAGCGAGGGCGATATCAAGGATTTGCTGTCCTACGGCTGCCGCATCCGCCTGTGCAAGGGCGCCTACAAGGAACTGCCCGAAATTGCCTACCCGCATAAAAGGGATGTGGACGCAAATTTCGTGCGTCTGATGCAAATGCTTCTTCCCAGCGGCTTTTACCACGCTATCGCCACACACGACCCGCGCATGATCGCGGAGACGATCCGCTTCGCGGCCGCGCAACGGATTTCGAAGGACGATTTCGAATTCCAGATGTTATATGGAGTCAGGACTGACCTGCAGCGGCGGCTCGTGCGCGATGGCTACCGGCTGCGGATCTATATTCCCTTCGGAAAGGACTGGTTTCCTTATTTCATGCGCCGCCTGGCGGAGCGCCCAGCAAACCTCGGCTTCTTGGCGCGCAATTTCTTCCGTAAATGAGCTCGCGTTTTGGGTGACGACTAGGGAGCGGCGGAGTGAAATGAACAGCCGTTGCGGATGCGAGGCAGTGCTATGAGGCAGCCGCGCGATTCTTCACGATCATTCGGATGCCATGTTTTGGGCGCAGCGTGACGGAGGCAAGAAGTTCGACGGGATGGCCAGCGATCATTTCGAGATGATAATTTTGCTGGATCATGGCCAGCAACAACATACCTTCCATCATTCCGAACGAAGCGCCGACACATACTCTCGGACCACCCCCGAAGGGGAAGTAGGCAAACCGGGGAATCTTACCGGAACGAACAGGGTCGTCTCTCCAGCGTTCCGGATCGAATCTTTCCGGATCAGGGAAAAAGCGCGCATCGCGTTGCGTCAGCCACTGCAGAATGAAGATATTCGAGCCAGCAGGCACGCAGTAGCCGCCGAGCTCGCACTCCGCCTTGGCCCTTCGGCCTATCCCCCACACCGCCGGGTAGAGACGCAGGGCTTCCTTTAGCACCATCTCCGTGTAAGGCAATTGTCCAAGATCTTCCGGTGTTGGTATGCGATCCCCGAGAACGGTGCGCAATTCTTCCGCAAGTCTTTCCTCGACGTCCGGGTTTTGCGCAATCAGGTAGCAAGCCCAGGAGAGCGCGATGGCCGTGGTTTCATGGCCGGCGAGAAAAAGTGTCATCACTTCATCCCGCAATTGCACGTCGCTCATCGGCTTCCCATCCGCGTCGCGAGCGCGGAGGAGCATGTCCAGCAGGTCCTCCCTCGGTTGATTGAGAGCGCGCCGCTGCCGGATGATGCCTCCGATGATCTCGTTCAATTCAACAATGGCGCGGCGTTCCTTCGGCACGAGAAAGAGCGGAATATCAAACGGAAAGAGAAACGACTGACTCGCGTTGATGACGAATCGATTCATCACAACGTCCATAGCTTTGCCGACCCGCTCGGCGGCATCGGAAACTTCCGCGCCAAACAGACACTGCGCCACGATTTCGAGGGTCACGCGCATCATGTCTTCATGAATGTTGCGTTCTTTCTGGTTCTTCCAAGAATCCAGCATGCTGCGCGCCGCCTTGGTCATGATGGCCGCATACGCCAAAATGTTTTGGCGGTGAAATGCGGGCTGGATCAGGCCTCGTTGGCGCTGCCAAAACTCGCCCTCGCTGGTCAACAAGCCTTTCCCAAGTACCCGGGCTAGGGCACGATAGTCCACGGACTTCGAGAAATTGGCTGCGTTCGTGACCAGTACGCTTTCGATGTCGCGAGGATGCACCAGCAGGTAAATAGGGACGTGGGCGATGTGGACACGCACGACGTCCCCATGCTCCTTGACGCATCCTCGATAGAATCCCAGCCAGTCGCGGGAAATCTCGATCAGGCTGCCCAGCAGAAAACGTCCCTTAGGCCCCGGGGGGAGGCTGAGGGAGATTTTCGGCGCGGCTGTCGAAGCGGTTGCCACGGATCTAGTCTATATCTTTTGGCAAACGGTGACTCCGTCTCGCATGGGGAGCAGCACCGTATAAAGATCTTTCGCCGAGGAAACGAGCCGATTGAACTCTTGCACGCCAAGCGTTTGCGAATCGCCCGACGCCGCGGGCCGGGCCGCCTTTCCATTCCACAACGTGTTGTCGGTAATAAGCAATCCGCCGCGTCGCAGCTTCGAGAGGGCCACGCGGAGAGCTGCGGGATATTGATGTTTGTCCACGTCGTTGAAAATAAAATCGAACTTTCCCGTGGCCTTCTTCAGCAGTTCCAGCGAATCGCCGGTCTCTAACGTAATCCGCTTGGCCACGCCTGCCCTGCGGAAATATTCCCGCGCGAGGCGCGCGCGATCCGGGTCGCCATCAGTGTAAAAAACTTTGCCCTTGGGTCCGGCCGCACGCGCCAGCCACACGGTAGAATAACCGATAGCGGAGCCCATCTCGAAAATGCGTTTCGCACCGGAGATTTGCACCAGCAGCGCCAGCAAGCGCGCCACCGCGGGCCCAATGATCGGAATGTCATGCTCGTCGGCGTACTTTTCCATCTCCGCCACCACGGCATCCCGCTCCGGCAGCAACTCGTAAATATAATTGTCCGTCGCTTCATCCGTAAAAGCGCTGCGCAGATTCGAATTGAGTCTCATAGCGATTCCCCCGGCTTGAGGGCATGAATCTTGAGTCCTTTGATTTTTTTCGTTTCCTTTCGCAATTGCTCGAGCGTTCCCGTCAGGAAAGGAAAGGTCGCGTAGTGCATCGGCACAACGTGCTTTACGCCGAGGAGGCGGATTGCATAGGCCGCTTCCCGGGGTCCCATCGTAAACCGGTCGCCGATCGGCAACAGTGCCACGTCCGGTTTGTACAATTCCCCGATCAGCTTCATGTCGCCAAAAACCGCCGTGTCCCCGGCATGATACAAGCTGAATCCTCCCGGCGCGCGGATAATGTAGCCAGCCGGCTCGCCGCCGTAGTGCCGCACGCCATTATCGTTGATGGAGTTCGAATGAAACGCGTGGGTCATGGTGATTTCGAATTCGCCGATCTTCTGCGTGCCGCCTTTGCCCATCGGACATGTCTCCTGTTCGAACCCTTTGCCCTCAATCCAGAGGCACGTCTCAAACATCGCCGCTATCTTTGGGCTGTGCTGTTTTGCGAACGCCAGCAGGTCGCCGAAATGATCGGTGTGGGCGTGGGTGAGGAAAATGGCATCCAGCCGTGCCACTCTCTTCAGTGCGTCGGGGCAAAAGGGATTGGTCATCACCCAGGGATCGATCAGCGCAACTTGACCTGAGGGTGTGGTCAACGAGAATGTGCTGTGGCCGAAATACGTAACTCGATTGCCCTTGGTCTTGAGCATCCGGTGCCTCCCAAGACATGATTTTGGCGTGTGAGAGATTATCGCGAGTTTTGCGGCGCGCTCGTCCCAGCTCCGGAAGCAAGCAGAGCGCGTATGGCTGTTTCGTAGGTCGCGCGCGTGCCTTCGCCGAGGACATGGCCGGTCTGGCGGCCATCCTTGGCGTAAAAAAACGTGGCCGGGAGGGCTCCGTTCCAACCCTGGAGCACGGATTGGTTGAACGCTGCTTCATCTCCCTTTTTCTTGCGATAGTTCGGGAAAATGGGTTTGTAGCGCGCCAGGAATCGCCGCATTAGAATGATGTCGCCATCATCATCGAGATCAATTCCCACGAGGTGCAGCCCCCGGGGCGCATACTGCTTCGCCAGTTCGTTCAGCAAGGGATACTCGTCGCGGCAGGGCTCGCACCAGGTGGCCCAGAACGTGATGACCACATTCTTGCCGTGGTATTGCTCGAGTATTTTCTGAAAACCCGTCGCGTCGATCACTTCGGGGTCACGCGGGGGTTTGGTTTGCTGTGCTGCCAGCGTGCTTGCAGCCGCCAGGAATAGGAGTGCTGCCAAACTGGTCCGAATTTTCATCTCTCATCCTCGCCCTCCATTCTACCGCACAAGCCGAAGTTGAGAATCCCACCCTCACCGCGTACAATTCTCTTGTGCTGCTTGTGGGCCATCGCAGCCCGTGGTATAAGGAAATTTTGCCGACCGTGCCGATTCCCCGTTTAGGCCGCCGGCCCCTGGTGGAAAAAGGAGATCGCGGATGGCTTATGTGATTGCCGAACCCTGCATTGGGACCAAGGACAGCGCGTGCGTGGACGTCTGCCCGGTGGATTGCATCCACCCCCGCAAAGATGAGCCCGAGTTTGAGAGCACGACGCAGCTCTACATTAATCCCACGGAGTGCATTGACTGCGGTGCTTGCGTCCCGGTCTGCCCGGTGACCGCGATTTTCGCGCTCGAAGACCTTCCGGAGAAGTGGGCGAGCTTTACTCCCGTCAACGCGGATTGGTACACGAAGAAGGCGTAAACCTCCCGTTCCGAAAATCTCGGAGAAACACAAAGCGGCACCCGCACGGGGTGTCGCTTTTGATTTTTTACGAGCCACATCTGTCATAACTAAAACGGGACGGGCCTCAACTCAGCCGGTAATACAGAGGAAATAAATCCACAAGATGAAGTTTCAGTGCCGCAAAACGTAATGCTTTCCATGGGCAAGGTCGAACGGGAGGAGACGGTCACAGTTATTTGTGCCATCCCGCGATGATCAGAAGCCCGTTGACGGGGCCGCGCCGCTCTGCCATCATTCAGAAAATTTGTTTTGCTGTGGCTCAGGCTTTGCTTGCGCAGGCAAGCTTTAGGGCTGAGGCTTTTTCTGGAATTTGGGGGCGATCGATCGGCTTGCGGGTATCCATTTTGGCGTCTGGCAGCTCGGGCAACATCACGTTGCTCGAGTCGCAGCGCACCCGGCTCCTCGTCGACGCCGGCCTGGGCAAACGCGAAACGCTCGCGCGCCTCGCCGCCATTGAGCAGTGCGTCGACCGCCTTGACGGCATCCTCATCACGCACGAGCACACCGACCATTGCAACGGCCTGCCGCAGATGCTCGGCCTCTGGAAAGCCCCGCTCTACGTCACTGAGCCAACTCTGGATGCCATGCAGCGCATTCTTCCCGATACTCTAGGCAAACGGCTTCGCGGCGTGGAAAAGATCAACGCCGGCCAAACCTTCACAGTGGGTGATATCGAGGTTCACGCCTTCCGCATTCCTCATGATGCTGCCGATCCCGTCGCTTTCACGTTCCACACTAATGGCGTGAAGATGGCCATCGTCACCGACCTCGGCTACTTACCTAATCATGTGAAAGTCCATCTCCGCGATTCTGATTGCATGGTTTTGGAATCGAACCACGATCCAGACATGCTCAAAGCCGGTCCGTATCCCTGGGTCGTCAAGCAGCGGGTATTGAGCCAGAACGGACATCTTTCCAATCACACAGTCAGCGAATTCTTGGCCGACCCTGACGACACTGCCGGCTTCGACGCCAGGGCTCGCTACCTTGTACTCGCGCACCTCTCAGAGGAAAACAATAATCCGTATACCGCGAGAATCTCGGCTGAAGAAGCCCTCAGTCGCCGTCCAGCAGAAGCAGCCTTTCATGGCGAGCTGCTTCTTGCTTCGCAACGCGTGCCGCTCAAACCCCTCGAACTTTAGAAAACTCAGCAACACGCAAATTCCGTTCTCGCAAACGCTTTCCTCTTTCGCGTGTCGGACGGCTCCTCTTCTCTTTGAGTTCTCGGGGAGTCTGGGTTTCGACTTTACTTTTTTTCTGTCGCGTTACTTATTGCGTCAATACCTTTTCAAATAACGCTAGCGCCCGCGGATCGTTCGACTGTCCCAACCAGAACATCGCCTTCTTCCGCACTTCGGGATTCCGGTTTGACTGTGCCACTTCGATGAGCTTCGGAACACCTTCGTCTTTCGGCAATTGACTCAGCGCGAAGACCGCTTTGTTCTTCACATCTTCATTCGGATCGTTTTCAATCGCGCCAGTGATTGCTGCCGTCGCTTTTTGCCCAGCTTTTTGTGCCAGCCAGAACAGCGCTTGCCCACGGGCGTGTGCGCTTTCATCATCGCGCGCCATGCGGATCAAATCTTCAAGAGCGCCCGCCTCATGACTTACGGAAAAGGCAAACGCCACTTGTCCACGTACCTCAGGGCTTGGATCATTCTTTGCCATTTTTTCAAGAACGGTAAGTCCCGTCCTGCCGCGCGCCGCGCCTAGCCAGAACGACGCCCGTTTCCTGAGTTCCGCTGGCTTGCCCTGGGCCGCGAAGGATTCCAACGCCCGATCGGCTGAGTCATCCGCATGCATCGCAATCGCGGTGAGCGCTGCGTCGCCCACGCCGTGCCGTTCGTGCTCGCCGCCCGCGTCACTCCCCACAAAGGACTCTAGCCACGCTATACTCTCCGCGGGTTTCACTCCGGAGAACCAGACGACAGTTCGCCCGCCAGCGTCCAGCGTACATTCGGCCGACACCACGCGAATCTTGTTGATTCTTTTCTTGACCATTCGAAAGAGCACCGCCATGCGCGGCGTTGCTTCGAGCTGAACCTTGGCGTCGCTTGCCGGCGTTACATTTGTTCCGTCATCGCCTTTTTCCAGCCGGCAACTGCCGCAGTGCCCACTCACTCCCTCGTCCGTGACGTTGTAGTTCCCGCAGCACAGAATTCGATCGCCCGCCACTTCTGGCACGGCATAACCCGCCCAAATGGGCTCGGCAGTTTTGTCCACGAGGCTTTGCAGTTCCAGCGGCAGCTCTCTCCAAAGAGTTCTCGTCTCCACGCGCCCATTCACAATTTTTGGCGGCGCATCGGCGACGGTCTGCGCGCCAGACGGTGGCGCGTCAAGTACGCTCAGGAAGCAAACAACTGCGAAGACCCCGAGTGCCAGTTTTGTCCGCATCTCTCACCTCATTTCTCGAGAATCTCCATCAAATAGTCCGTCGCCTCTTTCGAACCCATTAACGAAAGCTTGGACACTGCCGTCTTCTTTAGCTGCGGATCTTTTTCCGCCCGCGCGATGGCTATGATCGCCTTGGCATTGCCTTGGATAAAGAGCGCGTTCAACACTTCTTCGCGATTTTCCCGCGCGGTGTCCCGCTGATAAATTTGTTGCAGTGCGTCCCCCGCCTGCGACGAACCGATCAGACCCAGATTGTGGATCGCCGTCCGCCGCAGCTCTGAATCTTTGTCCGATTGAGCGATTTCGATCAGCTTAGTGGCATCGCCAGAGAGGAAATACGCCTGGAGGATCGCTTCGCGATTCTCCCGCGAACTCTCCGATTGATAAAGTTGCCCGAGCTCCGATTGGGCATGGACCAGGCCAAGCTGGCGAATGGCATCGCGGCGAAGATCGTCATCTTTCTCGGTCTTTGCAACGCTCAAGAGAAGCTCGCGGCTGCCGCTCAGCATATAGCTCTGCAGAATCGCGCGTTTCACCGATGCGTCCTGCGCCGACCGGTAGATGTCGGCTAGCGCCTTCCGACTCTCGTCTCCCCCGTAAAGCCCCACGGACTGAATTGCTTTTCGTTGCAATTCTGGATTGCTTTGTCCGCGCGCGACTCGCAAGAGAATGTCCCGGGCTTTCGGCGAACCGCTCTGCGCAATCACAAACAGCGCGCGGTCCTTTTCTTTCGGTGAACCCGAGCCTTGCAAGACTTTCTCGAGCAGGGGCAGCGCGCGTTCCGGATCGCTGTTCATCAGCCCTTGAATGGCCAGCAGGCGAAGATCGTCATCAGTTTGCTTCTCCGGGTGAGCCGGCTGGCCGCTGGATTGCCGCACTTCGACTTCGAGCGCTTTCGCGTCTTTTGCCCAGCGACTTTGCGGAAATCGACGGTTCAGGTCCGCCACCGAAGCCAGTGCGGCGTCTCTCTTACCGCGCTTGTTCTGCGCATAGGCTTTCCAGTAAAGCGCCGCATCGGTTTGCGGGCCGTTCATCCCTGCAAGCTCTTCGAATTTCGACTCGGCCGTGTCGTAGCGGTCATCGTCGAGCGCTTCGCGCCCGGCGTCGTACAACTCCTCCAAGCGGTCCAACCGTTCTTGTTTGCGGTCGCGTTTTTCCTGTTCGCGCTCCAACCTTTCATCTCGTTCGCGATCTCGTTTCTCTTGCTCCCGGCCGCGCTGCTCCTGCCCCTGCTCCTGATCACTATCGAGGAGTGGTTTTTCTTCCTGCGCGCCCTGCGGCATGGGCGGGGCGGCGCTCGCGGGCCGCGCGATCCACGGCGAAGCAAGCAGCACGGTCAACGCGATCCAAATCCCGCGGCTCTTTTTCACTGTCTTGTCCACACTCATGCTTTCCTTCCTTCTTTCTTGCCACTCTCATTTCGTTCCGGCACCCGTTTGGTATTTTGTGTTTGGCCGCGCAGTTCCTTGCCCACGACCCGCACCTTGAACAAAATCCCGTGCGCTTCGATGCGCTTCTGCATTGTTTGTAACTGCGCCACGGATATTTCCTCGGGACTGTTCGCGACGTCCAAGAGCACGCGTTCAAGTTCGTCCAGAGTGCTCGCCAGAGCCGCATCGCCTTCTTGCAGCGCGGTTTGTCGGTACAGCCGATTTTCTTCGAGCAAATCTTCCGCGCGACGCTGTTCCGCCCCGATATTCAATGCCTTCTGCCCACCTGCTTTCGGCTCTGCATTCGAAAGCTCCACCAGCACCATCTCCGAGCGTCCCAGGTGCTCACCCACTGCTACGACCAAAACGCGTTCGCGAACGCGCGCAGCATCAGGAGCGCCGGCATCCGTCGCAGGGTGTTTTGTCAATCGGCCAGCAATGAACGCAGCCATGACGAGGACCGCTACAGCTCCAATGGCGGCCCACCTCCGCGGCGCGAACCAGCCAGCGCGAATACGAAACAGGGAATTCCACGACAGGCCCGGTTTCTCCCCGAGACGCGGCGCGATTTGTTGCCACACTCGCCGCCCATAGTCCACTCCAGGGTCCTCCACAGGCAGCGCGTCCAGCACGGCGAGCACCGCATCGATTCGCTCGAGTTCTCGGCGGCAATCGTCGCAGCCCGCCAAATGCGCGGTGATATTTTCGCGCTCCGTGGGTTCTCCCTCGTGATATCCGATCAAATCGGTTTCGTTCGGATGCTTCATCCTTCTTGCCCCATCGCTCTGGCTTCCATCCTACGCGTAACAAAAGGTTCCAGCGCCCGCCTCAGTTTTTGCACCGCGCGAAAGACGGTGTTCTTCGTTGCGCCGGTATTGGAGTTCAGAACGCCAGCGATCTCCTCGATTCCGCATCCCTCCCAGTGGCGCATCACGAACGCTGTTCGCTCCGAGGGGGTCAGGGCTTGCAATGCCTCTTCCATTTTTTTCCGTAACTCCGCGTTCAGCATCAGCCGCTCCGGCAAAGGCTTCTCATCCCTCACGAAGTTCACCGGATCTGTGTCCTTCCCGTCAGCCGCATCGCGCGCGGGTTTCTCGTTGCGCGCCTCTTCCCGGCGCTGCTGGCGGACGCGGTCAATCGCGTAATTTGCCGCGATGCGGTAGACCCAAGTCCCAAAATTACTCTTCGATGCGAATTGCCCCAGTTTCTGATATCCGCGCAAAAATGCCTCCTGCACCACTTCTTCTGCGTCGTGACGATTCCCGGTTATGCGGTATGCCAGGCGGAACAGGTTGCCGCTGTGCCGTTCAACGAGAAGCCGATAGGCTTCGCGATCGCCCGAGAGCGTGCGCTCGACGGCCATGGCGTCGCTGTCCAGGGCGCTCTCGACGCTATCCTTCATCCGAGTCATTAGACAGAAATCCAGGCTTGCGGTTAGGCTGCCAGCGTATTCCTTTTGGAGTTCTTTGTGGAAGTGAATCTTACCCTAGTCAGAACCTCTACAAGAGAGCGAAACTTTGTTGTAAATATAAGAAAATAAATGGATTGTGCGCAGGCGCTCAGTGTCTTCTGTTCAATCGTATCGCAGTGCTACTATTGGATCGACCTTTGTCGCTCTCCGCGCCGGCACATAACAAGCCGCCACCGCTACGCTCGTCAGCAGAATGGCGACGAACGCGAATGTCGCTGGATCGCTCGGGCTCACCCCGAACAGTAGATTCGCCAGCAAACGCATCAGTCCCAGTCCTGCAATAACCCCAATCGCCACGCCAAGCAGAGCCAGCTTGATTCCTTCGCGCAGCACCATGCCCAGCACATCCAATCGTCTCGCTCCCAGCGCCATCCGTACACCGATTTCGTGCGTTCGCTGGCCCACCAGATAGGCGATCACGCCGTAAATTCCCACGCTTGCCAGCCCCAGCGCCAGCGCGGCAAATACTCCAAACACGATCATCGAGACTTGCCGCGCCGCCAGCGAATTCGAAATCATCTCCTTCATCGTCTGCATGCCGTACATCACCTGTTCGCTGCTGATCTGCTGGAGTGACGTTCGAATCGCCGCCGCTATTCCCGGTGCATTTCCATCGAATTTCACCAACACCCCAGTGCCGCTCGATGACAGCCGCATGGCCGCGTCCGGGAGTTGCATGTAGGGAAAATAAAGCTGCGCGCGAAGAGATTGCTTATCGTCCGAATCTAGTCCCCACTGCTTCACATGTCCCACGATTCCGACAATCTCTGCCACGCCCCCCTTGTTCGCCAGGATGAGGTGTCTTCCGACGGGGTCTTGATCGCCAAAAAATTTCTTCGCGAACACGTCATCCACCACAACGACATGAGGAGCCCGCTCGTTGTCTAGCGCGGTGAAGAACCTTCCTCGTTCAAGCGGAATTCCCATCACCCGCAAATAATCTTCCTGTACCACGTAGCTGAGCGACCAACTCATATCGTTTTCGCTGCCGGGTTTTGGCTGCCCCTCCAGCCAGAAGAGGTCCTCGTCATCACTGCCCAGGGGCGTCGCGGCCCAAGAAAGCGATGCCGCTTTGACTCCTTGGGTTGATGCAATCTTGCCTTGTGTTTCCCGGAGAGCCGCGCGGATGGTTTCTGCGTTCGCCTTGTTCATCGAAGGAGGAAGCGATATCCCAAAGCTCAGCACGTTGTGTGCCTCGAACCCCGGGTTAACGCTCCAGACCTTGTTCAGGCTGCGAATCATCAAGCCTGCCGCGATCAGCAGCACCAGCGCCATGGCCATTTCCGCGACCACAAACGCTCCCTGCGCGCGATTTCTCGTGCCGCTGGCCCCTCGGCCGCCTTCTTTCAAAGTATCGTGCAAGTTTGATCTTGATATTTTCAGTGCCGGCGCCAATCCGAATAGAATTCCGCAGAGCAGGGAAGCGCAGAGTGTAAAGAAAAGGACACGCGCGTCCAATCCGATTTCGCTTGCTCGCGGCAACCCTTGCGGCAAGCGCAGCAGTGCCGCCTTCGTTCCCCACGCTGCCAGCAGCAAGCCCAGCCCGCCTCCGGCCAGGGAGAGCAACGTGCTCTCCGTGAGCAACTGCCCCAAGATTCTTCCGCGGCCCGCCCCCAGCGCTGCCCGGAGCGCGAACTCTCGCGTCCGCGCAAGCGAGCGTGCCAGGAGGAGGTTGGCCACGTTGACGCAGGCGATTAAGAGCACAAATCCAACCGCAGCCAGCAGCGCTAGAAGTAATCCCCGGACGTCCCCTACCATCTGTTCTTTCAACGGGATTAGCGTTGCGCCGATTCCCTTGTTCGCCTCCGGATACGCCGCGGTCAAATCTCGCGTGACGCGTTCCATATCGGCCCGCGCCTGTTGCAGTGTCACGCCTGATTTGAGCCGCCCTATTCCGTGAACACCAAGCCCAGAGTCTCGTTCAGGAAGCAATGGATTTGTCCATTGCCCAACTGGCACGTAGAGTTCGCGCGCACGAAAGCTTCCCACCCGCAATTCGAAACTGGCGGGCACCACGCCCACGATCGGATAACTCCGCCCATCCAGCGTCAGGCTTTTTTCCAAAACATCCGGCGCACCGCTAAGTTTTCGCTTCCAGAATCCCTCGCTGATCATTACCGTGGGACCAGCGCCAATTTCGTCTTCGCCCGCGGCAAACATCCGACCAAGCACGGGTTTCACGCCCAACAAAGGAAGGAGATCCGAGGATACGAATTCCGCCTGCACTTGTTCTGCTTCACCCAATCCCGTGAGATTGAAGGAATAGGCTCGCGCAATTCCCATCATTGCGAATGTTTGATTGTTCCTCCGCCAGTCGCGGAAGTTTGGATACGAGATTGACCCTGCATCAAAATTTGGCTTGCTTTCGTGCAGCGTCACCAATTCATCCGGGTTGGGGTAAGGTAGCGGATTCAGAAGCACTCCATTCACCACGGAAAACAGTGCCGCATTCGCGCCAATCCCCAGCGCCAGCGTCAGCACCGCCACGGCCGTGAATCCCGGCGACTTCAGGATCATGCGCATTCCGAAACGCAGGTCCTGGAGCAGCCGGTCCAGCGATGCCCCGCCCCACATTTCCCGTGCCGTCTCCTTCACCAGTTCCACGTTTCCAAACTCGCGCCTGACGACAGGCTCGGCCTGTTCGGACGTATCGCCTCGATCCATGCGATCTCTCGTCGCCATCTCTAGATGGCTCCGCACTTCCTCCTCAAGGTCCGCTTCCCGCTTTTTCCATTTCCAGATGCTCATCGAGCGTCTCCGCCGCGCTTTACTTCGTTACTCCGTTGCCTCATCACATCTGCTCCGGATTCAGCACTCCTGCAATGGCATCCGAGAGTTGTGACCACTTCGACCGCTCGTTGGTCAGTTGCTTCTTTCCTGCCGCAGTCAGGCGGTAAAACTTCGCCCGCTGTTTGTTTTCCGAAACTTTCCATTCCGCTTTAACCCATTTTTGTTTTTCCAAACGGTGAAGCGCGGGGTAGAGCGACCCCGTGTCCACTTGCAGGATCTCGCCGGAACGATTTCGGATGGCCACGCTGATCCCGTAACCGTGTTGTGGCCCCCATTGCAGCGTCTGCAGAATCAGCAAATCGAGCGTTCCCTGCAAAAGCTCGATCCGGTTTTGATACGACACTTTCTTTTCCGCCATAATCTTTCTCCCGCGATCAATCCTCGGTCTAGCCAATACGCCTCTTAAGCGCCTACGAGGAACCAGTCCCTTGCCTTTACCCCAACTTTGACGTCGCGACCCTGCCGGAAGTCTCGTCCCAGGGTGTAGATATCCTACTCCTGGCCTGTAGACTCTCTACATCCTTAGTCTCGTGCAACTTCCATGCCGCAGTGCCAACGCCCATAACTCCTTTTTCCTGAGCGTCTTGCCATGTTTCTCTCTCACTCCGCCAGCAACGCACGTCCATTTCCGCTATCGGCCATCCCAATTTCGGACACTTGGCCTCGGGCCCCATCCATCGCGAAGTTCCTCATCTGCGGTATCATGGAAAAGGAAATAGCAGTGACTACGCGCGCATCCCTATTCTTGCGTCTCAGGAGAACGAATTGATCGCACGCTACACGCGTCAAGAGATGGGTCACGTCTGGGGCGACGCCAACAAGTTCGCCAAATGGCTGGAAGTCGAGTTGGCCGCCACGGAAACGCTTGCCGAGGCCGGCCAGGTGCCCCGGGATGCCGCGGCAGCAATTCGCGCCCGCGCCACAGTCGACGTCGCACGCATCCACGAGCTCGAAGCTCGCGTGAAGCATGACGTCATCGCCTTCACCATGACTGTTGGCGAATCCATCGGCGATCCCGCCGCGGCGCGCTGGCTTCATTACGGCATGACATCGAACGATGTCGTGGACACGGCGCAGGCCTTGCTCGTGCGCGATGCTTCGCGCCTCATCGAGGCAGCTCTTGTGAAATTTGGCGACGTGCTCGCCAAACGCGCTCAGGAATTTCGTCAAACGCCTCAGATTGGGCGCACCCACGGCATTCATGCAGAGCCGATTACGTTTGGGCTAAAAATCGCCAACTGGTTTGCCGAAAACGAACGCAATCAGGAGCGTTTTCGTGACGCGGCCGCGCAGATGGCGGTCGGAAAAATTTCCGGCGCCGTAGGCAACGCTTCGCATCTCGGTCCGGAGATGGAAGAGCGGATCTGCCGCCGCCTCGGGCTCAATGTCGCGCCCGTCGCATCACAGGTGATTCAGCGCGATCGTCACGCACACTTTCTCAGTGCGCTGGCGCTTGTTTCGGCAACACTCGAAAAAATCGCGCTCGAGATTCGCCACCTTCAACGCACCGAAGTCCGCGAAGCCGAGGAACCCTTCAGCGGCGAGCAACGCGGCAGTTCCGCCATGCCCCATAAACGCAATCCCGTTACCTGCGAGCAGATCTGCGGCCTTGCCCGCCTGGTGCGTTCGAATCTCATCGCTGCATTCGAAAACGTCGCTCTTTGGCATGAACGCGACATTTCCCATAGCTCGGTCGAGCGCGTGATTCTTCCCGACTCCACTATCCTCGTGGACTACATGCTCGCGAAAATGACCGCCATCGTCGCGGACATGCGCGTATTTCCCCAGCGCATGCTGCGCAACCTCAATTCCACGCGGGGCCTTGTCTTCTCCGGTCAATTGTTACAGGACTTGGTAGAAAAAAGTATGCCGCGCGATGACGCATACAAGGCCGTGCAGGAAAACGCAATGGCTGCGTGGGAATCGGATGAGAGCTTCCGCGAGCGCGTAACTGCCGACCCTCGCATCACGAAGTATCTTGACGCCAAGGCATTAGCAAACGCCTTCGACCTGCAGCGACAACTTCGCTACGTCGATGCGATCTTCGCCCGCGTCTTCGGTGAAAAAAGTTCAGCGAAGAAGGCTTGATCGCTTTTTGGGAACAGAAAAGGCGCCCCGGTTTGAGCCGGAGCGCCTCTACTAATTTTGGCTCGCGCCAGAATTAACTGCGGAGGCGGAAAAATCCGTAAAGATAAAATTTTGCCGTAATCCTTCTCTTACTCGACGCGCTGGACGTAGCGCGCCTCCGATGTATCCACCTTTACTCTGTCGCCGGAGTTGACGAACGGCGGCACTTGAATGACCAGGCCGGTTTCGAGCGTGGCAGGCTTCATCACCGCGCTGGCCGTGGCCTTTTGCAACGTCGGCTCGGTCTCGAGGACTTTCAATTCCATCGTGTCCGGCAGGTCCACTCCGATAGGTTTTTCCTCAAAATACTCCACCTTCACGATGGTATTGGGAATGAGGTAGTAAACCGTTTCACCGAGCTCTTCGCGCGTGAGATGCATCTGTTCGTACGTTTCCGTGTTCATGAAGTGGTATTCGTCGCCCTCTTTATAGAGGTACTCGAATTCCACCTCATCGAGAATCGCGCGGTCAACAAACTCTTCGGCGCGGAACCGGTAGTCGATGATCGCTCCGGTCCTGAGGTTTTTCATGCGCGTTTGCATAGACCCGCGCTTGTTGCCCGGGGTGCGGTGATCCACGCTGAAGACGGTAAAGAGCTGGCCCTCGTGCTGAATCACCATGCCGGGGCGAAGTTGTGTCGCTTTGACGCTGCTCATAGGCTCCTGATGCAAGTAATGAATTTCGGAAATTCCAGCAGGCTACCCGCTCTGCGATGCGGCGCGCGTGGAATGACTCGAGGCGCGCTGAACTGAATTTCGATTTCAGCGCGAAGTTCCAGTATACGGGCGCGCGTTGTAGCCGGTCAATCGCTGGGCTTCTCTCCGGTATTGCCTCTTTCTCTGGCGCGTTCGGCGGCATTTGCCATGATTTTTTCGATTTCATCGGGATCACGGGGCAGGCGCTCGCTGAGAAGTTTATAGCCAGATTCGGTGATCAGAATGTCGTCTTCGATGCGCACGCCGAGGCTTTCTTCCGGGATGTAGATGCCTGGTTCGACGGTGACGACCATGCCCGGTTCGAACGGTTTGCAGAGGCCGCTTGCATCGCCGGGATCGTGAACATTCAAGCCGATATCGTGCCCCAGACCATGGATAAAATACTGCCCCAGGCGCTTGCCAGGCGCGTCTTGTCCGTGGCTGTTGATATAGTTGTATGCAATCTTGAAGAGACCGTCACCTTTGCCTTTGCAAAAAAAATAGGCGCCTGGTTTGACGGCCGCCAAAGCCGCGTTCTGCGCGCCCAGGACAATGTCATAGATTTCGCGCTGGCGCGGCGTGAATTTGCCGTTGGCGGGAATGGTACGGGTAATGTCCGCTGAATAGCCGGAGAACTGCGCGGCGACGTCCATTACCACGATGTCTCCGTCTTCGATTTTACGGGAAAGTTTATCGTAATGGAGCGCAGTGGAGTTGGGCCCGGCGCCAACAATGGGCGCATAGCCTTCCGCTTCGGAGCCGCCCATCGCATGAACTTCGACCATTTTGGCGGCTACCTGGTATTCGTAGAAACCCGGGCGCATCATGCGCATGGCTTCGAGCTGAGCATCGAGGGAAAGATCGATGGCTCTTTTGAGAAAAGCGATTTCGCCTGGCGACTTAATCTGGCGCATAGCGGCGATGCTTACTCGGATGTCGTTCAGCTTAACCTGGGGAACGGCGAGCTGCAGCCAATCCACGACGGCTTTTTCATGAGGATAGCCGCCCAGTTCTTTTTCGTAAGGGAGAATCGTCCACATGTTGTGAGAGAAATCTGCGAGCTTCTCAACAGTAGCGCGCATCTCCTTGAACGGTTTTACAGTGGAAAATCCGGTGCGCGCCTCAATGCCAGGATCCGAGGGCGACATGCGGACTCCATTCCATTTTTCCTTGGCGGGATTCTTCTCGGGAAGGAACAGAACTTCGCGCTTCGCTCCCCACTTGTCGCTACCGGTAATTCCGTTTCCGTCGTGGGAACGAGGGAGAATAATCAGGCCGGCGCCTTCCTCGTTGTGGCCAGTAAGATAGTAAAAATTTTCTTCCTGCTCGAAGATGTAAGTCTGAGAAGACTCCTCGCGGCCAGTGAACCCCCACAGAACGATAGGGCCGTCGATTTGCGAGGCGAGTTTCGCACGGCGCTCGGCATAGACGCTGTTGGGTTCGCGCTCGCGGCGCTCCTGGGCGCAAGCGAGTTTGGAATGGAGCACGGAAAGCAAAAACAGGGCGGCGGCAATGCCCGGAAATAAGCGGGGAAGTCTCCGAGCAGAAAAGAGATCAACCTTTCGATTCGTAGCCGCGCAAAACTCCAGGGAAACACAATTGCCATTTCCACAGCGAGGACCACACATCCATTCACCTCGGAACCAGTATTTGGTTGTTACCCCCACAGGGCATGCGGATCGCTGCCGTTGCAGCCGGAAGCCGATAAGAACGGGGCAAGCGATTGTATCCGAACTGGATTGCATCTCAAAACGCGAGTGGAGGCACAAGGCCGCAGGTGCGCCTGTAAATACGCGACTGCGTCCAAGGAACTAACGATGGTCGGGCCGGGACTGGGACTGGCGCGGTTGCTGCTGTCTCTGCTGGATGTGTTGCTGTTGTTGTGCGTGGCGTTGCTCTAGTTGCTGTGTCTGTTGCTGGTGGCGCTGCTCCACTTGCTGTCTTCTGACCTCATTTGCATTTTGTTGAGCGAGACGCTGATGTTCCTGTTCCTGCCTTTGCTGGAGTCTCTGATGCTCTTGTTCCTGCTTGGCGTAGAGCTTCTCCTGCTGCTGCCGGTATTTCTGGTCGAGCCGGGGATTGCCCGTGCTCGGAGGAGCAAGCCGCTCGTGAGGCGGACGATCGTTAGGATGAACCGCTGGGCGAGCAGCGTTCGCCCCCCGATTGGCAGGCGGCTCGTAGCGCCCTCCTGCTTCCCGGGCAGCAACGGCAGCGCGGTCCCTATATGCTCCGGGCCGGGGAGTGGCCGCGACCGGTGGTTTGCCGTGATTCATGGACGCGCGCAACTCCCGGTTGGAACGGGCTGTTTGAACATGCTGGTTTTGCGCGGCCACGGGCGGGATATGTCGCGCGCGGGCCGCGGCCTCCTCTTCGGCGGAGGGTCGCCTGTCAATGCCCCCATTACCGCCGTTATAGCTGACGTGGTTTATCGTCGTATTGTTGTTGATGATCGTGGTGTTGTAGGTGTTATGGATTTCCGTGACATTTATGTTGTTCACCGAACGGTTGTAGAAAAAGCGGTCGTGGTCCCAGCGGCCGCCTTCATAACCGCGGCCGAAATAGCCATAGCCGTAACTTATGCCACCGTAGAAACCGACGACCGGGCCCCAATAACCTTCATGAAATACAAATGCCTCTTCGCGCCAGCCCCACCAGCCTGGCGTCCAGAGGAAGCCGACTTCCGGAGCCATGACCCAAGTGCCCGGAACCCAATAGTAATCATCTCCGTCCCAGGCCCAGTAACCAGGCGTCCAGATATAGCGGTCACCCGGGCAGATAGGTTGTTCGTACACAGGCAGCGGAGGTGGAGGAAAGCCTACAGAAATGCCGATGCTGACTTGTGCGAACGATGAAACAGAAACCAATAGCAGGAACAGCGTAAAAAATAACGAACGAATAGCGGAAATCGTGCGCATGGTGTGTACTCCTTTCGCCCGATCATCCTTCGGTGGCCCGGGTCGATCTGGTCTCGTTGTCGGCAACGCGGATTGGGAAACGTCGCTATGATAGCTCGAAATAAGATTGAAATTCATTAGGTGGTGCCCAAACTATCCCCGCTAGAGGCGATAGCCGAAGAAGCGCGGGAAAGTAAGACGGATGAATCAGCAGGGTTTGCGAAAGAAGTCGCTTAGGAGCTGGGAGACGCGGGCGGGCTCTTCGTGCTGGAGCCAGTGACTGGCGTCGGGAAAGGTGATGAGCTCGGCCTGGGTGCAATACTTGAGGCTATCCTGGGCCATTTCGACCATGAGGAAGGCGTCGCGAACGCCCCAGAGCATGCGCGTGTGGACGAGCACGGTGCGATCGGGGAATGGCGTGCTATGACGGAAGGCGGCGCGGTACCAGTTGATCATCGCGGTGAGCGCGCCGGGCTGCGACCACGCAGCGCGATACTGGGCCAAATCGTGCGCAGAAAAAGTGCCGGGGCGACTGGAGCCGACGAGGGAAGCGACACCGTTGTGGAAATTGCGCGCGGCGAAGAACGCTTCGGGTAGTAACGGAAGCTGGAAGAAAAACATGTACCAGCTCTTGCGCAACTGGCGGCGATTTTTCATAAGGTACCGCCGCATAACCAAAGGATGAGGAACGTTGAGGATGGCGAGTTTGGCGACTCGGTCAGGATTGAGGAGCGCGACGCTCCAGGCCACGGCGGCGCCCCAGTCATGTCCGGCGAGGAAGAAGCGCTCCTGACCGAGCCGGTCCGCGATGGCGATGACGTCGGAGACAAGTTCGGGAAGCGCGTATGATTTTACGCCCGAGGGTTTGCTGCTGAGGTTGTACCCGCGCTGGTCGGGGACGATAACACGGAACCCGGCTGCGGCCAACGGATCGATCTGTTTGTGCCAGGAATACCAGAATTCCGGGAAGCCGTGGAGAAGAAGGACGACCGGACCATCTTTCGGGCCAGCGGCGACAGCATGAAGAGTGACCGCGCCGTTTTGAAAGGTCAGGTCTTCCAAATCAGAAACCTGGCGCGCCGGAGGCCGCGGGGCGCATCTCGGGGGCGTTCACGCCGAAGCGGAGATGCGCGAAATAGGTTTGCCCGAGGGACATGAAGCCGGTGTAGAGGTAGCCCCAGACGAAGAGGAGCAGGAAGGGTACGGTGGCGTAGTTTTCGTTGGTGATGGCGTAAACGACGGTGAAAGCAAAATAGAATCCCAGCAAGACTTCCGCGTAGGGCATCCAGCCGGCTTTGTTGCGGTAGGATTTTTTCACGAAGGAGTCTTTCCTGCCTTCGATCATGAATTTGGGCGTCCGTGCGAACTCACTTTTCTTCCCGACAAGCGCTTCGATCACCGCCTGCGCATTGCGCACGGAAATCCCGATGCCGGTGGCCATCACGAAGGGCATGTAGAGAAAGGTGCGCCACCAGCTCTTGGGGCGAAGCTCTTTTTGGGCAACCAGATAAAAGCTGGAGACCGAGCACGTCGAGGCAAGGAACAGAGGCAAGTCGATGACCAGCATCTGAAACCAGCCCTGATAAAAGCGCACGATCATGGCGGGCAGGAGCATGGTGGAAAGCAAAACCATCAGCGGATAGCTGATGTTGGCGGTGAGGTGGAAGAAAGCTTCCGCCTTGACGTGCCAGGGCGCATCGGATTTAAAAACTTTGGGCAGGATTTTCTTTGCGGTTTGCATAAGGCCCTTGGCCCAGCGGGCTTGTTGTGCCTTGAAACCGTTCATGTCCACGGGTAGCTCGGAAGCGCACTCGATGTCGGGGAGGTAGAGAAATTTCCAGCCGCAGAGTTGCGCGCGATAGGAGAGATCGGTGTCCTCGGTGAGCGTGTCGTGTTGCCAGCCGCCGGCTTCTTCGATGGTGGAGCGGCGCCAGACGCCCGCGGTGCCGTTGAAGTTAAAAAAAGTGCCGCGCCGGGAACGCGCGCCATGTTCGACGACGAAATGGCCGTCGAGGAGAATGGTTTCAACCTGGGTCAGGAGCGAATAGTCACGATTGAGATAGGTCCAGCGAGTCTGGACCATGCCGATCTTGCCGCCGGTGTTTGCATTCAGAAAGTAGGGAATGGTGCGGCGGAGAAAATCGGGCTGTGGGATGAAGTCGGCGTCGAAGATCGCAATGAATTCACCCTGAGCGGATTTCAGGCCGTTTTCGAGGGCGCCGGCTTTGAAGCCTTCGCGGTTGGTGCGGTGAATGTAGCTGATGGGCATGCCTGCGGCGGCATGGCGTTCGACGCAGGCGCGGGCAACCTGTTGCGTTTCGTCGGTCGAGTCATCGAGCACTTGCACGTCGAGATGTTCGACTGGATAGTCGAAGCGCGCTACGGCGTCGACGAGGCGCTCGATGACATAGCGCTCGTTATAGATTGGGAGCTGGACGGTGACGCGCGGCCAGGCCGTGACGGGGGGCGGCTGGGCGGGAATGTTTTTCGCATACTTATAGTAATCGTAGACCAGCCAGTAGCGATGAAGGCCATAGAGCGCGAGAACGCACAGGACCACGAAGTAGGGAATCATCATCATCAGGTCGAAGGCGTTGGCATGATAGAGGCCGGCGAAGGTGCGGTCGGTAAGCTTATGCCAGTAATGGCTGATGGGACTCTGCTGTGCGAGAAGGATTGAGAACAGGGCTGCCGTATGCACGATAAAATCTCTTAAGTCCTTCTAAAAGGGTACGCTTCAGGTTTTTGACGATAAGAGAGTATACAGTGCGAGGGCGCACAGTCAACGAGCCGGAGTGTTGTGCATCGCCGCGCGTTGCGTCAGGGAACGAGGACGATCTTGCCGAAAGCGCCGGGTTCCATGACCTCCTTGTGGGCGCGCGCAGCTTCAGCGAGAGGTAGTTGCTTGCCGACCACGGGGCGAAGTGTGCCGTCTTCGAGACCTGCGATGATTCCGGCGTGAATCTCCGTTTCCTCAGCTTCGGTGATGCCCCACAACGTGAAAGCCCGAACCGAAGCACGGCGCGACATCAGATCACGCGGCGTGATGGTGACATCGCCGCGGCTACCGATAACGATGACGCGGCCACGCGTGGCGAGGAGCTTGAGGTCAGCAGCGAGGTTTACGTTGGCCAGCATTTCAAGAACGAGGTCAACCCCGCGGCCGCCGGTGGCTTTCAAGATGGCGTCGGTGTAGCCGGCGGAACGGTGGTCAAAAACCTGATGGGCGCCTTCGCGCTTGGCAAGCTCGAGGCCTTTGGGGGTGCCCGCGGTGCCGAAAACGGTGAGACCCATGGCCCGTGCCATTTGCACCGCGGCGATGCCAACGCCACCGCTGGCGCCGTGGATGAGTACGGTCTCCGAAGCGCGAGCTTCTGCGGAATGATAGAACGCGTGGTACGCGGTACCGTAAGGCACCCAAACGCCCGCGCCTTGCGCGGAACTGATTCTTGCCGGAAGAGGATGAGCCTGCGATTCGAGCGCGAGAGCGTACTCGGCGTACGCGCCGGTGACGCTCTTCGCGATGTAGACACGGTCGCCGGCTCTTACTTTTGTCACGCCAGCGCCGACGGACTCGACGATGCCAGCGCCGTCGGAGCCGGGTGTGTACGGCAGCGGAGGCTTTACGGCGTAGGTGCCGGCGCGCATGTAGGTGTCGTAAGGATTGACGCCCGCGGCCTGAATGCGGATAAGGACTTGACCCGGGGCCGGCTTGGGCGTGGGAATTTCTTCCTGCTTCAGCACTTCGGGTGCGCCAAACTCATGAACAACCATGGCCTTCATGAAGATTCTCCTCTTGACCTATTTCGAAACGCTTGAATAGTTTGGTGCTGATCAAAAATGATCGTCGGCATGGACGCTTACAATCTCTTTTTCCACGACTCCTGCGGCCTTGCCCCATGCGGTGGTCTGCCAGTTGTCTTTGCCCTTTTTCTGCGGGATCCACGGCGGGAGCGACTGATTGAGATACATCGCCAAAGCGTAGATGTAGGGTTCATACATGCGGCGCAAATCGGCGAGGCGGCGGTCGGCCTGTTCGCCCTCGTGCAATTGCAAGCCGTGCTGGGCGAGGGCAGCGCGAATTTGGCGCAGGTCCTCTGGAGTGAGGCGGTCGCGAAGCGGCGCCCTGGGCGCAGTGCCAAAAACCTGCGAGAGATCGACGACGGCATGGCGCGCGATGGCGAAGGTGAGCTCGGCCTGGCGCTGACAAGCGCCTTCGATACCGGCCATCAGGAGTGCGCAGGTGTCGAGAATGGCGGTAAGAGAAGCGATCCAGGACTGGTTGTCGTGCTGCGAACGGAAGTAGGCGAGCACGGGATAGGAAAGATGGCTCTCCATGAGTTGCGCGGACCAGAGTTCCCAATCTTTCAGGAGTTCGCGAAGTGCTTCCAGGCCGTTCGGGTAACTGTGGCGGCGAAGGAGTTCGCCTGCGGCCGGAGGAGTGCCGGCGCGGGAGTCGAGAAGCGAGATGTTCACCTCACGCTCCGAAAACGAGCCGTATATGAACGGGAGATAGCCGATAATTGCAGCAAGAAAACCGAAGCCGAAGCCGGCCTCCACCACGACAAGCACGCGGGCCAATCCAGAACGAGGAATAATGTCGCCGAGGCCGAGCGTGAAGAACGTAGTGCCGCTGAAGTAGAGATCGGTGAAGAAGTGGCGCTCGCCACCTGTCAGGGTGATCGCCGAGCCGGCGCCGTATTGCATCAACGCAAAGCTCAGGACCAGGCCTATCGCCCAAACCCCGACGAGGAACAGCAGCGAAATGGGGCCATAAAAGCCAAGCAGGGTGTCGCGCGTCTTCTTTGCGGGGACAAAACGAACCGCAAATCTCCAGGTCATCCATGTCGTGCGGAAAAATAGACGCGTGAGGCGAAACTTGCGCGTGACGCGGCGTGGCAAAATGATGGCTTCGAACGCGTCCCAGATGACCACGAAGAACAGCGCGACACCTGCGGCGAAGGCACCGGGAAATGGAATCATGGACGACATTTTACTCGCTTGGAGGGATGCGCAGTTAGCAGCGGCATCTCAGGATTGTAGGCGCACACTGACGGTGATTTCGGTCTTGAAAAGCTTCGAAACAGGGCAGCCGGTTTCGGCGGCTTTGACGGCCGCATCGAATTTGGCCTTGTCGGCTCCCGGGATGGTGGCGGCAAGATCGAGATGGCTCTTTGTAATGGCGAAGCCGTCGGCGACTTTGTCGAGCGTGATAGTCGCGGTAGTCTCGAGCTTCTGCGCCGTCATCCCGGCAGCGCCGAGCTGAGCGGAAAGCGCCATGGTGAAGCAACCGGCATGGGCCGCAGCAAGGAGTTCCTCGGGATTGGTCCCGATTCCATTCTCAAACCGTGCACTGAAGGAATACTGGGTTTGTTTCAACACGCCACTGTCCGTGCTGAGTGATCCTTTGCCGTCTTTGAGGCCTCCGATCCAGATTGCCGTTGCTTTCCGTTGCATGACGATTCTCCTTTCGAACAGTTCGAACCATTTGAGCGCACAGAATTCGATTCCGCTGGTCCGTTGAAGGGTATATTGACTTGGGGATGCTGTCGAGGACCCTTTAAGAGCTAATGGACAGCGATTTGAATGTGACGGCGCACCGCCCCTGGCCGCAGCCACAGGGACCGTGGGTGATGGCACAGAGCTGGCACGATCTCCTTTTTGCGCACTGGCCCGTGGATGCTGCAGCTCTGCGAGCGAAAATTCCACCACAACTCGAGATCGATACATTCTCGGGACAGGCATGGATGGCTGTGGTACCGTTTCGAATGTCCGGTGTCCGGCTGCGGTGGACCCCAAGTTTGCCGTGGCTTTCGAAATTTCCTGAACTGAATGTGCGCACGTACGTGATAGCGGAGGGTAAGCCTGGGGTGTGGTTTTTCAGTCTGGATGCAGGGAATTTCCTTGCGGTGGCCATTGCGCGCGCATGGTTTCACTTACCGTATTTCCGGGCGCGGATGTCGTGTGAAGAACGCGGCGGCTGGATCCATTACAAGACCGCGAGGACGCACAGAGCCGGTCGGGAGGCAATCCTGGAAGGGAGATATCGTGCGATTGGGGAAACATTCGAATCGAGGCCGGGATCAATGGAACATTTTCTGACCGAACGATATTGCCTGTACACGGCAGACAGTGAGGGCCGGATCATACGCGGCGAAATCCATCATCCGCCATGGAAGCTGCAAATGGCGGAAGTGGGATTCACGAAAAACACGATGTGCGAGGCAGCCGGTGTTTCGTTGCCGCGGCAAAAGCCGTTGTTGCATTTTGCGCGGCGGCAAGATGTTGTGGTCTGGGCGCTGCGGCCTTTAGCCTGATGACAAGAATTCACCGGTACCAGATTCCTGAAAGTGACGGTAATTTGTAACGGGCTACTTACTCAGGGTCGTTTCGCATCCTGTAATAGATGTTTCCGCACAGCCGGTGCGGCCAAGGTTGTTGAATCCTGGGGAGAAGCTTAGGGTATTCAACGTCAGAGGTTATCCAAATACCGAACGAGGAACGCGTGAAAAATAAGGAAGGTGCCGGCGGTGATCAAGCCCACCCATTTCTTAACCTTAACCTGTTCATTCTCAAGTCTGCTCGCCATCCTTCTCGTATTGTTTCCCTCCGGCGGCAGCGGGCAATCGTCGATGATACTGGTTGCCACCGGTTCGAGCCTTCCCGCGCCCTTGTATCAGTCGTGGGCTGATGAATACCACAGGCAACATCCGGAGATACAGTTCCGCTATCTTCCCGAGGGCACCGCGGAAAGCGCAAACCGCATTCTTTCCGGCATTGGCGATCTTGGCGGGGGAGATGCCCCGATACCTGAGAAGGATTTGAAGTCTGCCGTGCATCCGGTTGTGGAGCTTCCGGCGGTTCTAATCGGTATCGCAGTGATTTACAATTTGCCGGGCTCGCAAGGAGGTCTTCGCATCTCCGGACCTGCGCTGTCCAACATCTACTTAGGGAAGACGAAAACCTGGAACGATCCGGAAATTGCCAGGCTCAATCCCGACATAAAGCTGCCAAATTTGCCCATTCAGGTCATGCACCGCACGGAAGGAAAAGGATCAAGCTACATCTTCTCGGATTTTCTAAGCAAAATGAGCCCCGGGTTTCTGGCCAAGGTCGGACGAGGCGTTTCTCCGAAATGGCCCGTCGGCGCGAGCTGCGCGCGAACAGAAGACATTCTTAACAACGTACGCAAAACCGCGGGAGCCGTCGGTTACACGGAGCTCAATTGGGCGGAAAAGTCCGGGCTGCCCGTTGCGCGGATCCGCAACGCAGCAGGAGAATTCGTCAAGCCGTCGGTGAAATCGATCGCGAAAGCGGCGTCCGCGCTGGAAAGCAAAATGACCGATGATTTTAGGGTGTCGCTGACCAACGCACCTGGGAAAGACAGCTATCCGATCAGCAGCTTCACCTGGCTATATGTGCCCGCAGCGGCTGCCGACGCGGACCGCGGGCGAGCGGTCGCTGGGTATTTGCACTGGGTTTTCTCGGCAGGACAGGAGATCGCCAGATCCCAGGGATATGCGACATTGCCATCGGCCGTGCTAAACAAGGTACAAGCAAGAGCCGCGACAATTCGCTGAAGGGGATCGCTTCATCGGCGTTTAGCTGGCTAAACGTTAAGCGTGAGGGAGACGAGATCCGGTCGCTGCGCGGGTGGCAGCGGCGGCATTTTCGAACGGTCCACTGGTCGGTAAAGCGTGTCTCGTTCGACGGGAACCCGGCCGGCGGCGCGAATGAGGCGCTCGAGTTCCGCGCGTGGGGTAAACTCGGAAGTCTTGGCGCCGGCGTCGTGATAAATCTTTTCTTCGACCACCGTTCCGTCGAGGTCGTTGGCGCCGAATCGCAGCGCAATCTGCGCAATGCTGGGCGAGAGCATGATCCAGTAGGCCTTTATGTGCTCGAAATTATCAAGCAGCAGGCGCGCCACGGCGATATTGCGGAGGTCGGCGTACCCGGTCGGTTTGGGAATGTGGGAAAGCGCCGTATTTTCGGGGTGAAAAGCCAGGGGAATGAACGTCACGAAGCCGTGCGTCTCGTCCTGCAGCCCGCGCAACTTCAGCAGATGGTCGACCCGCTCTTCCTCGGTTTCCACATGGCCGTACAGCATGGTCGCGTTCGAATGAAGCCCCGCTTGGTGAGCTTTCTTCGCGGTGCTGAGCCACATCTGGCCGCTCGTTTTATGATCGCAGATGATTTTGCGCACGCGCGGATGGAAAATTTCCGCGCCGCCGCCAGGACACGAATCCACGCCGGCTTCCTTCATTTTGCGCAGTGTTTCTTCGATGGAAAGCTTGGCAATCCGGGAGAAGTAGTGGACTTCGACCATGGTGAACGCTTTCAGGTGCACGGCCGGGCAGCGCTGCTTCAGTCCGCGGACCAATTCCAGGTAATGGTCGAACGTGAGATCCGGATGCAGGCCGCCCACTATGTGAAACTCCGTGGCGCCTTCGCGGACGCCCTGCTCAGCACGCTGATAAATTTCTTCTAGGGCGAAAGTGTAAGCGCCGGGTGCGCTGGGGTTGCGGCCAAACGCGCAAAGCCGGCAATGCGCGACGCACACGTTGGTTGGATTGATGTGGCGATTGACGTTGAAATATGTGGTATTCCCGTGGCGCTTCTCGCGGACATAATTTGCGAGCCAACCGACAGCGAGAAGATCAGGCGAGCGGAAAAGCGCGATGCCATCGTCCATGTTGAGACGTTCGCCCGCGAAGACTTTGTCCGCGATCGGCTTCAGCCGTGCATCGGTTAGTATGAGTTCGCTCATTTCAAATCCGCGAAAAATTCAAACGCGCCAGACAGCCGCAGCGGCGCCCCAGAACAACAGGAACAATAAGCTAATATAACCGTTCACGGCGAAAAACGCAGCGTCGAGCTTGCTGAGGTCGTTCGCTTTGACAAGCGAGTGTTCGTAGCCTAGGAGCGCGGCAACGACGACGATGCCGGCCCACGCGGGCCACGGCAATCCGAAGCTGGCGGCGAGCCAGGCGAGAAGGACGATGACGCCGATGTGCATTCCGCGAGCGATCCACAAAGCTCGAGCAATGCCGAAACGTTTCGGCACGGAGAAAAGTCCTGCGCGCTGATCGTACTGGACATCCTGGCAGGCGTAGAGAACGTCGAAGCCGCCGACCCACAACGTAACCGCGGCGCAGAGGATGAGCATGCGGAGATCGAGGCTGCCCGTCACGGCGATCCAGGCGGCGGCGGGCGAAACACCAAGCGCGAAACCCAGAAAAAGATGCGACCAGTTCGTGAAGCGTTTGGTGAATGAGTAGAAAAAAAGAATGGCCAGCGCGACGGGAGCGAGTTTAAGCGCGAGAGGATTGAGCTGCCAGGCCGACACAAAAAAGAGGGCGACAGCCACGAGCGTGAAAATCCAGGCAAATTGCAGCGAAAGGGCTCCGGAAGGCAGCGCGCGCTGCCGGGTGCGCGGATTCTCGCGGTCGAAGCGCAGGTCGGCGATGCGATTCATGGTCATTGCGGCGGAGCGCGCCGCGACCATGGCCGTAATAATCCACAAAATCTGGCTTAGCGTCGGCCAGCCATGACGTACCGCGCGCGCTGCCAGCAATGCGCCTGTCAGAGCGAACGGTAGCGCGAACACGGAGTGTTCGAACTTGATCATTTCGAGGACGGTGCGGATTCTTCCGGTCATCGAACTACGCCTCAGCCTTCTTGGCAGCGGCCTGGCCGGTCCAGCGAAACATCTGTTCTTGTAGGAGGCCGATCTGCGCGAGGACGCGGCAGAGATACTGTGTCACCAGATCGTTGATCGTTTTGGGATGATGGTAAAACGCCGGGATCGCGGGCATGATGACTGCGCCCGCTTGTTGTGCGCGCAACATGTTTTCGAGATGGACGCGGTTGAAAGGCGTATCGCGCACGCACAGGACGAGCTTCCGGTTTTCCTTGAGCATGACGTCAGCCGCGCGGGAAACGAGATCATCGCTCAGGCCGTTCGCGATCGCCGCGAGCGTGCCCATGGAGCAGGGAATGACGAGCATTGAGTCGACCGCGTAGCTTCCCGAGGCGATGGAAGCGCCCACGTCCTTGTTCGATAGCACTTCGATTTTCGATGAGGGGCGGCCCAAGAGGCGGCTCGGAAGCTGCTTGAGATCGCCGGCAGAGATGTGGAGCTCTTCGGCGAAGAGCCGCTGGCCGGTTTCGGTGACAACGAGGTGAACGCGTGCGACGCGAGGATCGTCCTCGAGCAAGGCCACAGCTTTTTGTGCGAGAAGCGCGCCGCTTGCGCCGGTTACAGCCACGGTAACGGTTTGTTTTTGCGCGTCTGACATGATTTCCGTGCGGATGAAATCAGTCTCGCAGCGGCCCGCGGGCAAGTCAAGCATACGCTTGGCGGGCGGGCGATGATAGAATTCGCTGCGGTCGAATTTTATGAATCAACAGGAACTTTTGAAAATCCTGGAAGCGGTAGTGGCGGGCGGCGTCTCGCCGTCGCAGGCGATCGAGCGGCTCAAGCATCTGCCGTTTGAAGACCTGGGCTTTGCGAAGGTGGACCATCATCGAGCGCTGCGGCAGGGATATGCAGAGGTAATTTTCGGCCAGGGGAAGACGCCGGGGCAGGTCGCAGAAATCGTGCGGGCGATGCTGCGCAAAAAAGATTCGCGGCAGAATATTCTGGTGACGCGCGCGGACAAGAAAAGCTTTGCCGCGGTGAAGCGGACAAGCCGGCTGGCCAAGTTTCATCCCGCCTCGGGCGTAATCACCGTCGAGCGCAGCAGGGAAATAACCGGAAAAGGCACGATTGTGGTGGTGTCCGCGGGAACGAGTGACATTCCCGTCGCAGAAGAAGCGTTGCTCACGGCGCAAATGATGGGAAACGCCGCCGAGCATTTGTACGACGTAGGCGTTGCGGGAATTCACCGTTTGCTCGAACACCGCGAGAAACTCGCGAAAGCGCGCGTGATTATTTGCGTTGCGGGGATGGAGGGCGCGCTGCCGAGTGTTGTGGGTGGTCTCGTCGCTGTCCCCGTCATTGCCGTCCCGACCAGCGTGGGTTATGGCGCGAGTTTTGGGGGCATCACCGCGCTGCTGGGCATGTTGAACAGTTGCGCATCTAACGTGACCGTGGTCAACATCGATAACGGTTTTGGGGCTGCGTGCGTCGCCTCCTGCATCAACCGCTTGTGAGTGACTAAAAATCGTCTCCCCCGAATCTCCGCGTCTCATTGTTATTCTTTCTTTAACCCACTTCATTGTTATGTTTGCGTTGACGTCAAGGTCTCAGAAGGATCTTCATGACGCCGGGTTGTTGAGCGAACCGAATGGCTTTTTGCGCGTTGGCGAGCGGAAATGTGTGTGTGATGAGAGGGCGGGGATCAACTTTACCAGCGCGAAGGAGCGCAAGCGCTTTGGCGAAGGGGCCGCAGCGCGAGCCAACCACGGTGAGTTCTTTCACGACGATAGGCCAAGTTTCCACGGGAGCGGCGCCGTGAAACGTGGATTTAAGCACCAGCGTTCCCCGCGGTTCGGTCATGTGCTGCGCCAGGGCGAGTCCCGTTGACGACCCGGTCGCTTCAACGAGCAGCGGAAAAGATTCCTTGCCGTTTTTTAGTTCGCTCGTGTCGCCACCAACGCGCCTCGTCTCGATTCCTGCCCTGTGCGCAAGCGCCAGCTTTTTCCCGTGCTTGCCGTACATCACAACACGTGGAATTTCGGTTTGCAAAACGCGCGCAATCAATTGCGCGAATTTGCCATCGCCGAGGACGGCGGCTTTGCGGAAGCCGCTCACATTGACCTGTTCGAGAATTTCACAGGCTGCGGCAAGAGGCTCGACGAATACAGCTTGCTCGTTAGTGAGCGACGAGGGCTGCAGGTGAAGATTTTCAATCGGCAAGGTGAGATATTCGGCGAATGCGCCGTCGTGCCCGACGATTCCGAGAACCGTGCGCCGCGCGCAGTGTGTCTTCAAGCCGCGCCGGCAATACACGCAGATAGGGTGAAAACCATAAGCGGAGCAAGTGACGTTGATTTCCCCGCAGACGCGCCGACCCAGCCATTTTGCTTTTTCGCGCGCGGAGACGCCGCGCACATCCGCGACTTCACCGACAAATTCGTGGCCGAGCGTTCCGCGAAACGCATGATAGCCGCGCAGGATTTCTACGTCGGTGTTGCAGATTCCCGCCAGACGCACGCGGACTGAAGCCCATTTCGGCCGCAGCTTCGGCAGCGGCTTCGACACGGGCTTGAGTTTGCCTTTGCTTACCTGGAAAGTGAGCACGGCGGAATTTATTCTCTGGCGAACTGTTGAGTACCTTACCGGATTTTCCGCTTTTGTGGAATGCAGGGGACCTGTCGGCCTCTACTCGTAGCGAAGAGCCACAATCGGGTCGACGCGCATAGCGCGGCGCGCGGGAATGTAGGAAGCTCCTAGCGCGACTGCTACGAGCAATAGGGCAACGCCGAGAAACGTTACCGGATCGTAAGTGCCAATACCGAAGAGGAGACTCGCCAGGAAGCGCGCAAGAACGAACGCACCCGCCAGGCCAAGCCCAACGCCAATCAGGGTCAATTTGAGAGTCTGGCCGAGAATCATTCCACGCACATTGGTGAGCTGCGCGCCAAGCGCCATGCGGAGCCCTATTTCTTGCGTGCGCTGGCTCACGGTATAGCTCATCACGCCATAGATTCCGATGGCTGCGAGCAAAAGCGCGAGCGCGGCGAAGATTCCGACGAGGACCGCCGAAAAGCGGCGTGGCGAAACGGAATCCGAAAGTAGCCCATCCATGGTGGTCATGTGGGTGATCGGCAGATTGGGATCCACTTTGTGGACGACATCCGTTATGGCGGCCGCAACAGTGAGGGGATCGGAGGCAGTGCGAACTACAAGAAAAGGCGTCCATCCGCCGACGAAATAGGCGTCAAATGTCGACTCGCCATCGAGTCCAAACTGGTGCACGTTACCAACGATGCCGACGATCGAAAACCAACAAGGCTTGGGATCAAGCGAGCAGAAATTGACGCGCTTTCCCTGTGCGTCTCCTTGCGGCCAGTAGCGCCGCGCCATGTTCTCATTGATGATGATGTTCAGGACTTTCCAGTCGTCCTCGTTGAAGTAGCGGCCCGAGCGCAAAGGAATTGCCAGCGAAGAAAAATAATTGAGGCTTACGGTGCGAGTCTGCGCGATCGGGCGCGCACCGGCGGCGGGAACGGGCTGGCCCTCGATGACAAATCTTGACGCCTGGCGCAGCTCATTGCCGAGGGGCAAATCGTCGATTCCACCAGCTTCCCTGACGCCGGGCAAGGTGCGGATTTGCGCGGCAATTTGTTCAAACTGCAGAGACTGTTTCTCTCCCAGTTTGAGCTGCTCTTCCTGGGAGAGCTGGCTGAATTGCGCGTAGGAGAGTGCAGGCTGTTGGATTTCCATCGTCAAGATGTGGTCGGCACGGAAGCCGGGATCGACTTCCAGCAAATGCTGAAAACTCCTTAGCAAGAGGCCCGCACCGATAAGAGGAACGAGAGCCATCGCAATTTCGGAGATCACAAGCAAATTGTGCGTTTTGTTATGGCCGGATGAACTGCCGCCCTTGCTCCCTTGCTTCAGCACGCCAGCAAGATTTGTCTGTAGCGTTCGCGCGGCTGGTAGTAGACCGCAGGCGAGACCCGTCGCGAGGCAAATTGCAATTGTGAATCCTAGCACCCAGCCATTGAGGCCGGTCCCATTCAAGATGGCAAGATCGGCGGGAACGAGCGCCATCAACCCCTTCAGTCCAGCGACGGCGAAGAACATACCCAGCACCCCACCCAGGAGCGAAAGCAATGTGCTCTCCGTGAGCAACTGGCGGATCAATCGCCAGGGGCTCGCACCGAGGGCGGTGCGTACGGCAACTTCTCGCTCTCGGGCGGCGTTGCGCACCAGGAGCAAGTTCACGATGTTGGCGCAGGCGATCAGCAGAACCAGCCCAACAGCACCGAACAAAACGAGCAGGGTGCTGCGCATGCTGGCCGCTGAGGGATCCTGAAGTTTTTGCACCAGGACGCCAAAACCCTTATGAGCATCAGGATAGGCGATTGCTTCTTGCTGGTTGAGCCGGCCGATTTCGTTGCGCGCTTGCGAAAGGCTGATGCCTGGCTTGAGACGGGCGATAGCAACGAGTGCGTGATGAATATGTTCCGCTAAGTCGTCGTCAAATTGTCCGAGGGGCATCCACAAATCGGCCCAGCGCAAAAGCTGAAAACCAGCGGGAAAAATGCCCACGACGGTGTAGCGCTTGTTGTCGAGAGTAACCGTGCGGCCCACAGCGGCAGGATCGCCGCCGAATCGGCTCCGCCAAAGGCGATGGCTCAGGATTACTATCGGTGCGCTGCCCGCTCGGTTCTCTTCGGGGATGAAAGACCGACCCGCAACGACAGGTGCTCCCAGCATGGGAAAAAGGTCAGAGCTGGCGTACCCGACTAGGACGCGCTGTGGCTCTCCATCACCGGTAAGGTTAAGCCCTTTTGAGACTTCAGCATACGCTCCCATCTCCGAGAAGCTGGTGGCTTGCTGACGCCAATCAGCGTAATCACCCGGAGACAACCCACCCTTGGGAACCTGTGGTGGATAGGTGTTCCAGATCTCGACCAGATTCTCAGGGTGAGGATAGGGAAGGGGTCGGAGAAGCACATTCTCGACCACACTGAATATCGCTGTGTTCGCTCCTATCCCGAGCGTCAGAGTAAGCACGGCGACCGCGGTGAACCCCGGGGTTCTTGCCAGGTTCCGGACTCCGTAGCGAATATCTCTTACCAGGCTATCGAGCATCAAGAGTTCCTCGCCGGGCGTGAAGTCACGCAGTAAGGATTTAACCTACAGAAGGCTATTCTTTTTTCTTTGACGCATGATTTCGCTGGAAAGGTACCTGAAATATTGCACAAAAACGTCGTGGACGCGAAACCATGCGCAATGCCGCCACACATGGATCAGTGCAGGACCCCTGCAAGCGTAGCGATGAGCGCAGGTTCTTGTTCAGGGAAGACGGTCCGCAAATCGAGGACCAGGCGGTCCTCCTCCACGCGAGCTATTACGGAGACGCCTGCGGGAGCGCGGCGGAGGCGCTGCTCGAGCTGCGTTGCGGAATACCGTACGCTGGCGATACGAATGAGTTTCGTCGGCAACGATTGCTCCGGGGTAGAGCCGCCGCCCGCAAGTGAAGTACCCTCAACAATATCGAGCTCGACTTCACCGAGCGGAAGTTCGGGCCGCAATTCGCGCAGCAGGTTTTCCGCGCGCCGCTTGATTTCCTGGGCGCGGGCGCGAATCATGCGCAACGTAGGAATTTCATCCCAGGCTGCCCGCAAGTAAGCGCCGAGCGTGGCTTCGAGCGCGGCCGTTGTCAGCTTATCCACGCGAAGCGCGCGGAAGAGCGGATGACGCCGAACGCGCGTGACCAACTCTTTCGTTCCAGCGATGATTCCCGCTTGCGGGCCTCCCAGGAGCTTGTCCCCGCTGAAAGTCACAAGCGACACGCCTGCTTCGATGCTTCGCCGCACTATCGGCTCGCTGATCCCACTATCCGTAAGATCGACCAGGCATCCGGAGCCGAGGTCTTCCACGAGAGGCAAACCACTGCGGCGGCTGAGCGCGACAAGTTCGTCGAGCGCAGGTTTTTCCGCGAATCCGGTAATCGCAAAATTCGAGGGATGCACTCGCAGCAGCAGGCGCGTTTTTTCGTTGATGGCGTTTTCGTAATCCGCGACCCGCGTGCGGTTGGTAGTGCCGACTTCGCGAAGCACCGCCCCGCTCTCCGCCATGATCTCCGGAATGCGGAAGCCGTCGCCGATCTCGATGAGTTCGCCGCGCGACACGATGACTTCGCCGCCCTTGGCAAGCGCGGCGAGCACCACCAACACCGCGGCAGCGCAATTGTTCACCACGATAGCCGATTCCGCTCCCGTGAGCCGTTCCAGGAGATGGGCGGTATGAACATCGCGTTTGCCGCGCGCACCAGCAGCCAAGTCGTATTCAAGGTTGGTGTACTGCGTGATGGTGCGGCGAAACTCTTCGATGACCGCCGGCGGAAGCGGAGCACGGCCGAGATTGGTGTGGAGGATCACGCCGGTCGCGTTAATCACCGGCTGCAAGGAGCGCGCGAGAATCCTTTCGACCTGCGCGGCGATGCGTTCCTCAAGTGAACTGGGATCAAGAGTTTGAACGATGAAGCCGGAGTCACCCGCGATTGTGGCGCGCACTTCGGCCAGGACGGCGCGTGTCACCTCCACAAGAAGGCCGCGATCGACGCGGCCGGCTAAGGCTGCCAGCCGTGGTTGCGCGAGCAGTTCGTCCACCGAGGGAATGCGCCGCAGCAGCTCTGCTTGCTCGCTTGAGAAGCTGCGTCGGGAAGCGGAATCCATAAGAGCATTTCAGCACAGGGAAGCGCGGCGGGCAATGCTCGGGGCTGTCTGCCTGGAAGAGTGAAATGTCTTACGGGTTAGGTGTTTAATGCGCGTCGTGGCGGATTCCTTTGGTTGACGGGTTATCCCGGCACTTCTAGGATGGAGAATTGAGGTCGCTCCGCCGTGCCCACCATCGATGAAGAACTGAGCCAGATGGAGCGGGACATCCGTCAGCTCAAAATCGAATACGACCAGTACTTCGGCGGCGGCAGGAAGCGTCCGCCCGCCGAGATTGAGTGGCGGATCGATCTGTTGATCAAGCGCTACGGCGAGCGCGGCGGCGACATGAAGCACGGGCAGCGCTTCCGCTTCAGCAATCTGACGCAGACCTACGCGAAATACAAGGAAATTTTCCGGAAGAAGTTGCAGCAGAAGGAAGAAGGAAAAGTCCAGCGGCACTTCGGCGCCGCCGCCAAAGCCATCGAGGCGGAGCGGGCCGAAAAACAGAAGCACGATCAGGCGGTAGCAGCGGCCCGTGGAGGCGCGTTTCGCATCACCTGCTCCGAGCCGGAAAAGGAAACCGAGCAGATCGACAAGCTGTACCAGGCGTTTCTGCAGGCAAAAGAGAAAGCCGGCGAGGGCACTGGGAAACTGACACCGGAGAGCTTCAAAGAATTTGTCTGCAAGAAGACGAAAGACCTGCAGACACAGAAAAATTGCCGAGAAGTCGAGTACGTCATTGAGTTAGCCAACGGCCAAGTCAAGCTGAAGGCACTGGTCAAGAGCTGAGTCAGGCCGAATCACAGGAATAATCCTCCCCGGCGTTTCCACTTTCCGAAATCCCCGCGCGCGCTTACACTGTTGTGCTTTTCTTGTTGACGGAGGATGGTCATGGCAGTAGAGCGCGCGCTGATCAGCGTGTTTGACAAAAGCGGGATTGTGGCATTCGCGAAGCGACTAGCCGCCTTGCGCATCGAGATCCTCTCGACGGGAGGAACGTCGAAACTGCTGCGCGAAGCCGGCGTCGCGGTGCGCGACGTTTCGGAATTCACAGGCTGGCCGGAAATGCTGGGGGGGCGCGTGAAGACGCTCCATCCCAAAGTACATGGCGGATTGCTGTTCCGCCGGAATCACGTGGAAGACAAAAAGCAGGTTGCGGAGCATGGTATTGCGCCGATCGACCTGGTGGTGGTGAATCTTTATCCCTTCGAGGCCACCGCAGCGAAGGCGGGGCTCACCGCGGAAGAGCTGATCGAAAATATCGACATTGGCGGCCCGGCCATGCTGCGGTCGGGAGCAAAAAATTTCGAGAGTGTCACGGTGGTGAGCGATCCTGCGGATTACGAACGCGTGGCGGCGGAATTGGAAGCCGGGCGCGACACCGCTCTCGGTACTCGGCTCGAACTCGCGCGCAAAGTGTACGCCACAACATCGCTTTATGACGGGATGATCGCGACGGAACTCGAGCGCCTCTCCGCGACGGCAGGAAATGTGGAACTAGGCTCGAAGCCGATCCTTCCTGATCGGCTGCACATCGCCTTGCGCCGGAAGCAGGAACTTCGCTACGGAGAAAATCCTCACCAGGCCGCCGCACTTTATGAGCCCTCGGGCCGCCCGCCGGAGGGGCTTGCCGCTGCGAAACAACTTCAGGGAAAAGAACTGTCCTATAACAATTTCGTGGATTTGGAAGCAGCGCGAAGCCTGGTGGCGGAATTCCAAGGCCCCGCGGCCGTGATTATCAAGCACAACAATCCCTGCGGCACGGCGGAACAGGACACGCTGTTGGACGCCTATTTGAAAGCCTACGCGGGTGATTCGGTTTCGGCGTTTGGGGGCGTGCTGGCCTTCAACCGGATCGTTGATGCCGTAACTGCCGGCGAAGTGACCAAGCTGTTTGTCGAGTGCATCGTTGCCCCGGGCTTCGCGGAACAAGCCAAGGAGATATTTGCGACGAAAAAAAATCTGCGCCTTCTGGAGTTGCCGCCGCGAGCTCTCGAACCAGAGCGCGAACTGCAACTAAAACGCATCCTCGGCGGAATGCTTGTCCAGCAGCCGGATCTCGGGGAGCTGAATGAAAAAGAACTACGAACGGTGACCAGGCGCCCGCCGACAACGGAAGAGATGCACACCATGCGGTTCGCATGGAAAGTGGCTAAACACGTCAAGTCCAACGCCATTGTTTTTGCAAAGCAAGGCGCGACGCTGGGTGTAGGAGCAGGCCAGATGAGCCGCGTCGATTCGGTGAAAATCGCTGTCATGAAAGCGCAAGCATCTCTCGAAGGAACTGTGGTAGCGTCCGACGCATTTTTCCCGTTTCCCGATGGCGTCGAAGAAGCCGCTAAAGCGGGAGCAACGGCGGTGATCCAGCCAGGCGGCTCGGTGCGCGACACGGAAGTGATCGCCACGGCCGACAGCCTAGGGTTGGCAATGGTGTTTACCGGAATGCGTCATTTCCTGCACTGAAAGTCCGTGACCCGCGTTGCGCCGCAGCCGAGGGTGCCAAGAAGTAGGCCGCCTGTCTTTCAACTCTTTCGTTCTACGCGGCATCCAAGTGTAGGCTGGTCCGCAACTCTGGAAACGTCGGATTTTTCGTTTTTGACCGTGTTTCGGCTGCATGGGATAATTTTCACTCTAAGGACTGAAATGAGCTATTCCTGGATTACCGTTATCTCGCTTCTCGCCGCATCAACTGGCCGGACAGCAGAATACGGGCCGTCCCAGGCGCAAGTCGAGCCCGGCAAAACCGCCGAATCAGCCACGGCGCAGGACGCGGGAGCCGGATCGGCGCCAGGCTCGTATCTGCAAGACACGGCCCGGGCGGACACGTATTACTACTTCACGATGGGTCATTTCTACGAGCAGCAATACGAAGCGACCAGCGAAGCCGAATATGCCACGAAGGCCATCGAAGCGTATAAGAAGGCTTACACGTTAGACCCCAAGTCTCCCGTCATCGGGGAGCGGCTGGCGGAGATGTATTGGAAGGCACAGCGCACCCACGATGCGGTCGTGGAAGCGCAAGGGCTTCTGAAGCAAAACCCCGACGATGTGACGACGCGGCGGCTCCTTGGGCGAATCTACTTGCGCAGCCTGGGGGCGATGGATAATTCGCAAAACTCCGGGGACCCCAACGCGGGCAGCGGGCAATCGGAATCGGTTGTCCGGGCCATCGAACAGTACCGCGAGATTCATCGTCTCGACCCCTCGGACAGCGAGTCGGCACTGTGGCTGGCGCGACTCTATCGCCTGCATAACGACCCCGACAAAGCGGAAAGCGTGCTCCGCGCCATTCTGAAGAACGACCCGGAAAATGAGGCCGCAGTCGAACAGCTTACTCAACTGTTCCTCGACCAGGGCAAGTCCGGCGAAGCTGTTACGCTGCTCGAAGAATTGACCAAGCGAACTCCATCTCCATCTCCCGCGCTATTCGATTTGCTGGGCGAAGCCTACACGCAAACAAGAGAGCTCGCGAAAGCTGAGCGTGCGTATCGCAGAGCCATGGAACTCGATCCGACGGAACTGAGCCATCAGCGGGGGCTCGCGCAGACCTTGCTATCGGAAGAAAAATATACGGATGCCCTGAAGGTCTACCAGAAGCTTTCCGATCTCATGCCCGATGATCCGGACGTCTATCTGCGCATCGCGCAAATCTACAGAGAGCTTCACCAGCTCGATAAAGCCGAGGAGAATTTGCTGCGGGCGCGGCAGTATTCTCCGGGAAGCCTCGAAGTGATGTACAACGAGGCGATGATCTACGAGGCGCAGGGACGCTACGAGGACGCGATTCGGGTTTTGTCGGAAGCAGTCACGGGAATCAAAGGGCAATCGACGGTGCTGCCGTCGCGGCGGCGCTCGATGGCGATCCTCTACCAGCAATTGGGACAACTGTACCGGGAAACGCAGAATTATCAGGCGGCAGTGTATACCTACCAAGAGATGAGCCGGCTGGGGGATGAGGAAGACCGCCGCGCGCGCCTGCTGTTGATGGACACCTACCGCTTGGCGAAGGACCTTCCCAAGGCGTTGCTGGCGGGCAAAGAGGCTCTGGCCAAGTATCCGGCCGACCCGGCGATCCGTGAAAATGATGCGCTTCTGCTCGGCGAAAACGGGCAAATCGACGACGCGGTTAAGATGCTGCGAGCGCAACTCACCAACAGCGAGATGGATCGCGACACTTATGTGAACATCGCGCAGGTCTACGAACGCGGCCGGCGTTACAAGGAAGCCGAAGAAGCCGCGAGGGCTGCGGAAGTGCTGCCTGGACAGGCGCGGGACAACGAGATGGTGTGGTTTTTGCTTGGGGCCATATACGAGCGGCAGAAATTGTTCGACCGCGCCGAAGCGGAATTCAAGAAGGCACTGGCAGTCAATCCACGAAATGCGCCAGTGTTGAATTATTACGGCTATATGCTGGGCGATCTCGGCCAGCGGCTGGATGAAGCGCAGTCGCTGGTCGAACGCGCCCTGAAGGAAGAGCCATACAGCGGCGCCTATCTCGATAGCCTGGGATGGATCTATTTCAAGCAGAACAAGTTCGCGGACGCTGAGAGTACTCTGCGGAAAGCGTTGCAGCGTGAGAGCCATGACGCAACTATTCACTCCCACCTGGGAGATTTGTATGCCAGGACCGGGCGAACCGACTTGGCGGCGGCGGAATGGGAAAAGTCGCTCGCGGAATGGCGGCGCTCGCTTCCGGCGGATATCGAGAGCGATAAGATTGCAGAAATCGAAAGGCGGCTCGGGCAAGTGAAACACCGCGTGGCGCAAAAATCCACTTCTCAAGACGCCAAGCCGCGGTAGACCGCATGCGCGAAGTCCGCCTCCCTGCATTCGCGAAAATCAACTTGCGACTCGAAATTCTCGGCAAGCGTGCCGACGGCTATCACGAACTCCGGACGATTTTTCAGACCATTACGCTGCACGATGAGCTGCGATTGCGTGAGACGAAGCCCCGCGGAATACACGTTTCCGTAAAAGGGAATGAATCGCTCTCCCAGGAGGCTTCCCAAAAGAACCTTGTCTATCGCGCGGTGGAGGCGCTGCAGCGCGAACTGAAAATCCGCGGGGGCGTGGAAATCGAACTGCGCAAGAAAATCCCTGCGGGACGTGGGCTCGGAGGAGGCTCAAGCGATGCTGCCGCGGCCCTGGTGGGGTATTTGCGGCTGACGGGGGGGGAGCTCCGCCAGGCTCGGCTGCTCGAAATTGCCGCTTCGCTCGGGGCTGACGTGCCTTTTTTCCTCCTGGGCGGGCGTGCCCTGGGGATTGGGCGGGGAGATGAAATCTTCCCGCTCCCTGACATCCGGAAACAGGTGCTTCTTGTGGTCTCCCCCTGTGACATCCATGTTCCCACGCCGGATGCGTACCGTTGGGTGAAGGCGCGTGCACTGCCCTCGGCGAGATTGACAAAAGGAGCGGCAGACCCTAAACTTCTGGAGTTCTGCGCTCTGTGTTGGAGCACCCAGGGAAGTGGCCTCTCGAACGATTTTGAGCGGCCTGTTTTCCGGCGGCATCCCCGGCTTGACCGAATCAAGCGGGCTTTGCTTCAAAAAGGGGCGACAGAAGCCTCGCTGGCGGGTAGCGGTTCGGCGGTGTTTGGAATTTTCCCGAGCCCAGCGTTGGCGCGCCGAGCCGCTGTAGGGTTTCCGCACGATCAGACCTTCGTTTGCGAGAGCCTCTCTCGCGCAAGGTATATTCGTCTGATCCATGGCGCGTTGTCGTAGTTAAGCGTCGGCTGAGCCGCAGCGTCTCTTCGCTTACATCCCGGTTGCAGCAATTCTCCGCCACCGGCGGAGCTTGGGAGAGAGCGCCTGGTGAACGACGAGCGTTTCAAGATTTTTGCAGGGACCGCGAACCTAGCCCTGGCCGAGAGTATTTGCAAGCATCTCGATGTGCCACTCGGCAAAGCGCTGTTGGGGCGGTTCAGCGACGGCGAGATCTATTTTCAGATTCTCGAAAACGTGCGCGGCGCGGACGTGTTCGTCGTACAGCCCTGTTGCAATCCGGTGGACAGCAACCTTCTCGAGCTGCTGCTGATGATTGACGCGTTCAAGCGCGCGTCGGCATGGCGCATCACCGCGGTGCTGCCGTATTACTGCTATGCCAGGCAGGACCGCAAGGACAAGCCGCGGGTCCCGATATCGGCGAAGCTCGTGGCGGACTTGCTCGAGACTGCGGGGGCCAGCAGGGCGTTGACGCTGGATCTGCACGCGCCACAGATTCAGGGGTATTTCGACGTGCCGGTGGATCACCTGTATGCCTCGCCGGTTTTGGTCGAACACTTCCGGCATTTGCATTTACCGAATTTGACTGTGGTTTCACCGGATGCGGGCGGCGTGGAGCGCGCGCGCTTTTTTGCAAAGAAGCTGGATGCTCCGCTGGCCATCGTGGATAAACGGCGCGTGGATGTGGACGTGAGCGAAGTGATGAATCTGATCGGCGATGTGCGCGGCCGTAGCACGCTAATTGTGGATGACATCATTGATACGGCGGGAACGCTGGTGAAAACCGCCGAAGCGCTTAAGAAAGAAGGCGCTACGCAGGTATTTGCCGCGTGCACGCACGCGGTGCTGTCGGGGCCAGCGATCGAGCGCATCGCGAAGTCAGTGATCACGGAAGTGGTGGCGACGGACTCCGTGCCGTTGAATGGAGCCGCCAAAGAGATGGGCAAGATTCGGGTATTGAGCGTCGCGAATTTGCTGGCGCGAGGAATTCGCTCCATTCACGAGGAAACCTCGATCAGTGAGTTGTTTATTTGAGCGATTTAGCGTTTACGGACTAGCTGACGCCAACAACCAGAAGTTTTGATGGCAAGCCGAAGAAGGGAAAGAGAGTATGGCTGAGACACAGATAGTGGTGGAAGCAGCGCCTCGCGCGGAACGCGGCAAGAATGAAGCCCGACGGCTGCGGAAAACCGGCCGGATTCCGGCGGTATTGTACGGTGGCAAGGGCAACGCCATAACACTGTCGGTAAACGCCAAGCAGGTTGGCACGATTTTGCGTTCGGCAACAGGCCACAACACACTTTTTCAAGTGGACCTTGGCGGCAAGCATGAACCCGCAATCGTGAAGGACTGGCTGGTAGATCCGGTGACGGGAAACTTGTTGCACGTGGATCTGCAGCGTGTGGCGATGGACGTACGCATACGTGTCAAAGTTCCCATACACACGTTTGGCGAGCCCGCCGGCGTCAAGCAGCAAGGTGGAGTTTTTGAAGTGGTGACCCGCGAAGTTGAAATCGAATGCCTGCCCGCGGATATTCCGACCGAGTTTAAAGTGGACGTTAGCGGCCTGATGCTCAACAAGCAGCTGCGCGCGAGCGATCTCGTTTTGGATAGCGCCAAGTTGAAGCTGGTGACCGACCCGGATCGCGTTCTCTCGCACGTGGTTGCTCTGCGCGTTGAAGAAGAGAAGCCCGCGGAGGCCGTGGCCGCGGAAGCAGCAGCGCCGGCAGAGCCCGAAGTCATCAAGAAGGGCAAAAAGGAAGTCGAGGGCGAGGAAGGCGCGGAGGCCGAAGCCAAACCCGAGAAGGCCGAAAAGGGCGAAAAGAAAAAATAACGCGGCGAGGAGGCCCGCGGCGCGGAGCGGAACGGGCCTGCGGAAAAGAGTCTATGCGGCTCATTGTCGGTCTTGGGAATCCCGACCCGGAGTATCAGTGGACGCCGCATAACCTGGGTTTTATGGCGGTGGATGAGCTTGCGAATCGCGGTGCGATTCGCGTGGCGCGGCCCGAAGGAAAAGCTCTGGTGGGCCGCGGCAAACTCGCTGGGGAAGAGGTTATCCTCGCGAAGCCGCAGACGTACATGAATCTAAGCGGCCTTTCGGTTCGGGAGTTGCTGAGCAAGTACGAGCTGGCTCCCGGGAATTTGCTGGTGATGTGGGACGAAGTCCAGTTGCCGTGGGGCACGATTCGGATTCACCCCGACGGCAGCGCTGGAAGCCACAACGGTGCAAAGTCAGTGATCAGCCTGCTCGGCACCGAGGAGTTTGCGCGGCTCCGGCTCGGTTGCGGCCCGGACCACCCGCTCTCGAGCCGCAAGGAACACGTGCTGCGGCCGATGAAAAAGGCGGAGCTTTGGGTGGCTGCCGAAATGATCGCCGATGCGGCGGATGCCGTGGAAATGATTCTCGAGAAGGGAATCGACGTCGCGATGAATAAGTACAACCGGCGAAAGCCGGCCGAGGGCGAGACGGAAGAGAAGAAGTGAGGAAAACACCCGGGCGCGGCGCCGAAAACAAGATTTGACGAGACCTCGACCGAGTCGAGGTCAAGAGAGAAACGAGGCAATCATGGAAGAGCGTTTGTACGATTTGATTTTCATTACGCGGCCCGCGACGCCGGAAGAGGAAATCAAGAAGGTAATTTCCGGCATCGAGCACACTTGCGCGGAAAAGGGCGGCAAGATCGAGAAGACGGAGAACTGGGGCACGCGTAAGCTGGCGTACCGCGTGAAAAAGCACCGCGAAGGCATCTATGTCCACCAGGAGATTCGCACAACGCACGGCGAATTGATCGCCGAGCTGGAACGCCGGCTGCGCGTGCAGGACGTGATCATCAAGTATCAGACCGTGCGTCTTGATGAAGATTTGAAACGGCAGAAGAAGCTCGGGAGCAAGCGCGCACTGCGTGTCGCAAGGCGTCCCCGCCGCGCGCCGGCTGCAGCTCCCGCCCCCGCGGGGCCGGAGCACACTGCGGCTGCAAACTGAGAAGAACGCTAATCGCAGTGATTTCTTAAAAGAAAAGAGTCGACTCCCGCGGGAGTCACGAGGGAAAGGGTGGAAGGTATGGCTGAGGAACAGAAGCAATCGCAAGGACCGGGAGGCCCTCCGCGGCGCGAAGGCGGATCCGGGGGCCATGGCGGTCCTCGCCGCGAGGGCGGGGGTCCTGGAGGACCAGGCGGCGGGCCTGGCGGCCCGGGTGGACGTCCGCGCGGCAAGCGCCAGTATTTCCGTAAGAAGAAAGTCTGTAAGTTTTGCGTCGAGAAGATGGATTTCATCGACTACAAGCGCCCGGACATCCTGTCCCAATTCGTGCAGGAGCGCGGGAAGATTCTTCCGCGCCGCATGACCGGGGTCTGCTCGCGCCATCAACGCTGGCTCGGCGTGGCTATCAAACGCGCGCGCAATATCGCCTTGATGCCCTTCGCGGGAAGCGCGGCGGGCACGCAGGCCCCGCGCGTAGTCGTACCCGCGGCTGCACATGCCGCACCGCCCGCGGCCGCTGAGGCCCCCAAGGCTTAGAGAAATCAGGAGCGCAGAGAGAGCACCCATGCAAATTATTCTTCAGGAAGACATCGAAAAACTAGGGCACCGCGGCGACATCGTGACCGTCAAACCAGGCTATGCCCGCAATTTTTTGTTGCCGCACAAGCTCGCTATCGAAGCGACGACCGGTAATATGAAGGCGCTCGAGCGCATCCGCACCTCGCTGGCCAAGAAAACCGCGACGGAACTCGATGCCGCGCAGAGGCAATCCGCGTTGCTCAACGGCGTTGGCGTGAATTTCAAGCGCAAGACTGGCGAGAACGATCAGATGTTCGGCTCGGTCACGTCGGCGGATGTGGCGGAAGGACTTTCCTCGCAAGGCTTCAAAGTCGAAAAGCGCCAGGTGCAGCTTGCCGATCCCATCAAGGCGCTCGGCGAATACACAGTGACGATCAAGGTTTTTCGCGACGTCACCGCGGAGATAAAAGTGCACGTGGAAAAAGAAGGGTAGTCCTACTTTCTTTCTCGAACACTTGGAATTTGTCCCCCACCGTCAACCAAAGCAAAACTGTCATTTCGACCGGAGGGACGGCTGCTTTTGCCGTCCCAGAGCGGAGACCGCCGCCCCTCCGCGCGCTTTTGGCGCGGAGAACTCTCTCTTCGACTTCGGAATTCAGGATAAATGCTTGCGCCCGAGAAACTACGGCTAATGTGACCGACAATACTCTTGCGGGCTCGGCAGCCGCGCAAGTTGACCCGCGCACTTTCGTCGCTGTCAATGATTTTTTTGAGATTTCCACTGTTCCAGAAATTTGCACACTGTCCCGGATTGACGCGCACTCTCCTTCCGCGCACAATGCGCGCAAAGTCAAACAGGGAAACGGTCGAGCCGAGCGTGCCTGCTGCAGGTAAGCAAAATCCTCGACACCTGAAAAATGATTTCAGCGCCTGAAGAGATCATTCTGGCGCTTGCACCTGCACGGAGTTCATGCTTTAATATGAGGCGAAAGTAAAGCGAATCTACATGCCTGCTGACACGACACTGGAAAAGCCGCTACCCAATAACCTGGACGCGGAGCGTTCCGTCCTGGGCGCCATCATCCTCGACAACAACGCCCTGAACGCGGCCATCGAGAATCTCCGCCCGGAGGATTTCTTCCTGGACCAGCACCGCCGCGTGTACACGCAAATGATCGCGCTGGGAGAGGGCCAACAGGCCATCGACTTGGTCACGCTTACCGAAGAGCTGCACCGCCATGGGGAGCTCGAATCCGCGGGCGGCGCGCCCTACCTGGCCTCGCTGGCCGACGGCATGCCCAAGGTGTCGAACATCGAGCACTATGCGCGCATCGTCAAAGAAAAGGCGATGCTGCGGAACCTTATCCACGCAACGCACAATATTCAGCAGCGCGCCTTCGAGGGCGAAGACGGCGCCGACACTATCCTCGACAACGCGGAGTCCTCGATCTTTGCGCTCGCCGAGGAGCGTATCCGCGCCGGCTTGATTTCCGTCAAGGACATCGTTCGCGACAATTTCGAGCGTTTGGAGAAAATCTTCCGCGAGGGGAAGAGCGTCACCGGCATCCCCACCGGCTATACGGAGCTCGACAAACTTACTTCCGGCCTCCAGCCATCGGAATTGGTTATCCTGGCGGCGCGCCCCTCGCAAGGGAAAACCGCGCTGGCCTTGAACATTGCAGAAAACATCGCCATTCGCGCGGGCTCACCGGTGGCCATCTTCAGCCTGGAGATGTCAAAGGAGTCTCTCCTCCAGCGGCTGGTCGCATCGGTCGCGTCGATCGACGCGCACAAATTCCGCACCGGGCACTTGAGCCGCGAGGACTGGCGCCGCATGACGGAAGCGCTTGGCACCATTTCGTCAGCGCCGTTGTGGATTGACGACGCCGGCTCGATCAGTGTTCTGGAAATTGGAGCGAAGGCGCGGCGCCTGAAGCGCGACAAAGGATTGTCGCTGTTAATCGTCGATTATCTCCAGCTTATTACCGCACGCGGACGCTTCAACAACCGCAATGAAGAAGTGTCCAGTATCTCGCGCAGCTTGAAAGGTCTTGCCAAGGAGCTGCAAATTCCCGTGCTCGTTCTGAGCCAGCTCACGCGCGCTCCCGAGCGCGAGGAGCGCGGCCCGCAGCTCTCCGACTTGCGCGAATCCGGCGCCATCGAGCAGGACGCCGACGTCGTGATGTTCATCTACCGGCCCAACTTCTTTAAGCTCGATGCCGCGCCCGAGGAGCGCGAACAAGCGGACATCCTCATCGCCAAGCAGCGCAACGGCCCCACCGACAAGGTCAAGTTCGTCTTCCGCAGCCGCCTCACGCGTTTCGAGGAAGCCGCCCCCGACGCCTTCTCCCAATTCGTCCCCGAAGAGATGTAACCCAGATTTCCAAGACTACGTTTTCACGGACTATCCCCGAAGGTAAACTAATGTCAGCAGTAATTGCTTTTCTGCGATGGCTGAAAATTCATGGGAGGACTTATGGCAACTACAAGAGTCGCAATAGCACCAATGAAGGCGGCGCAAATCCCTAAACCAGGGGCAGATTTCGAAATTGTCGAGCGCGAGATTCCTAAGCCGGGTGCAGGACAGGTGCGCATCAAGGTGCAGGCCTGTGGCGTCTGTCACAGTGACCTGTTCACTAAAGAGGGCGTGTGGCCGGGCATCGAGTACCCTCGCGTGCCAGGACACGAAGTCGCTGGCGTCATTGATGAGGTTGACGCCTGTGTCACCGCGTGGAAGAACGGTCAGCGCGTCGGCGTTGGCTGGCACGGCGGCCATGACGGCACGTGTCTCCAGTGCCGGCGCGGAGATTTTGGCAATTGCCAGAATCTGAGAATTCCGGGCATCAGCTATGACGGCGGATACCAACAATACATGGTGGCTCCCGTGGAGGCGCTGACGGCAATACCGGAGAGTCTAAATGACGTTGAAGCAGCACCGCTGCTCTGCGCCGGAATCACCACCTTCAACGCGCTGCGGCGCAGCGGTGCAGTCCCCGGCGACTTGGTTGCGGTGCTGGGTATCGGCGGTCTGGGTCATCTCGGAATTCAATTCGCGAACAAGTTTGGTTATAAGGTCGCGGCGATCGGGCGCGGGTCGGAAAGCGCGGGGCTCGTCAAGAAACTCGGAGCAAGCGTGTACATCGATAACAAAGTGACGAACGCAGCAGAGGCATTGCAGAAATTGGGCGGTGCACAAGTAATTCTAGCGACAGCCCCAAGCTCGAAAGCGATGTCTGAAGTGATTAATGGCTTGGGGCCGAACGGCAAGCTCATAGTCGTGGGTGCGTCACTGGATTCCATCGGGGTCACACCGGTACAGCTCATTACTGGAAGTCGAGCGATTCAAGGTTGGGCCTCGGGGACGCCTGCCGATGCCGAGGACACGCTGCGCTTCGCCGAATTAACTGGCGTGCGTCCCATGATCGAAACGTACCCGCTCGAAAAAGCGGCTGAGGCCTACGCGCGCATGATGAGCGGCAACGCGCAGTTCCGCGTCGTCCTGACGATGTGAAGTTGACCAACATCGTAATCCGCTAAATAGCTTTCCGACCGCCATCACCTTGTTGCGCCCGATTACCCGGACTTCGGACATAGCGACTTGCCGGGCCCGAAAACATTCGCGCATGCGACCGCACCGCTTCGAGGTGGGTGGCCCTTTTTTAAATTTCTAGTTGGCCGTTGGCTTGTCCGGCGCATGCGGGCGAATACTAGGTGAGCAGTGAGTGACCTTCGCCGCCCCGTGGCATCGCCTTTCCGTTGTACGCATTTGTGAAGCGCACTCGGACTAACCAGAAAATCAGCAAAATCAGCGGAAGGATGGTGAGAACCAAATACAAGGTTGTGTTGAATAAAGCCGGGGATAGATATTTTCCGAGCCCCACTGTCGAAAGCAATCTCAGTGGGCGGTTTGACCCTCCGAAGAAAAAAGACCCTGCTGCAATAAACAGCCCAAAGCACATGCGCCAGAGATGCCGTGCGATGCGCTTTGCTCCAAGAACGCCGCCGCGCACCAGCATGCGAACGTCCCCCGCCGCAGCAAGCAGACATACGGAACCCATGAAAAGGATCATTCCAACAGGAACTCCGTTTTGGGAGCTCGCTCCGCTGCGCACGACTTTAAGACCATTCATCCACATGAGGATGCCAATCGCCAGGGGAATCAGGAGCAGAACCCAGTCCAAACGGCTCGTTTCCCCGTCTCTGCGCCTGGCGGTCAGCCAGGCCGTTCCGATCAGATAAACGGTGAGAATCCCGCCGCCAATGTTATTTGGTTGATTCCTCACGATCGCCAGGTACGCCGCGAAGGCACCCATGGTGAGCATGGACGCGACAAAGACCTTCCCCGCCAGCACATGTCGGGGGGATCCTTTGCGGAAACACATTGCCGCGGTCCCGGACAGCAACCCCAGGCTCCCAGCGCAAATATGCACAAGCAGTGTGGGCGAATAGGACATCGGCTCTTCTTGGACATATATACGTGGACTAGTGCCGCTGTGTTTCAGCCACTGTTATCAGCACTGAACGGGGTTTATGCCGGGTGCCCCAGGCGTCGACTTTACGCCTGGGTCTTCACTCTATCCAAATGCATTCGCTCTTCCACACTCTTTCGCCAAAACACCCGGGGCGGGGTATCCCAAACTGCAAATTCGATCCTCCCACAGCATAATGGGCCTCGGTATGAACAGACTTCGCGACGCTTCCGTGTGTGCAGCTGGCGACACATCGTTCTCATTTCAACACCGCGTATCTGGGGCGGGGGAACGTCTTGAAGAGTTCTGTCTCCTAGTCCCATATTGGGTCAAGCACTTACGAGCGCAATCAGCCGGCGCGTCCCAGAAAAGTAGCGACGCTCAAATTGGTCCTCGTCCTGCTATTGTCTTTCACGCGGCAGCGCGCGCCTTCGTGGGCTTGAGTTGCCCGAGTGTCGTAAACTAGTTGCTTTCTGGGAACCTATGTCACGCACAAACAAGAGCCCCTCAAATCTCCTTCGGCGCCCAGTTTGGGCGGAAGTCTCTTTTTCCGCACTCGCCCATAATCTTCATGCCATTCGCGACTTCGTGAATCCGCGGGAGGAAAAGCGCAAAGTTCCACGAAAGATTCTTTCCATCGTCAAAGGCAATGGTTACGGACACGGAGGCCCACAAGTCGCAAAGGCGCTGGAGAAGGCCGGCTCCGACTGGTTTGGCGTCACTTGCACCGACGAAGGCATTGCCGTTCGCGAGGCGGGTGTGCGCAAGCCCGTTCTGGTTCTGACCAGTTTTGTAAACCGTGAGATTGGCCCGCTGCTGGAACACGGCCTCACCGCCGTAATACATCGATGCGAGCAACTGGCAGCCCTGGAGAACGCCGCCGCGCGGCGCCGCGCCCGGAAAGGCTCCGTCTCGTTCCATCTAAAGATCGACACGGGCATGAACCGCCTGGGAATCGCCACAAGCGACATCGACTGCTTTGCGCGACAATTGGCGAAATGTACTCACCTGCGGCTTGGTGGCGTGATGACTCACTTCGCCTCGAGTGAAGTATTCACGAGCACTCTGGCCGGCGAACAAACACGGCAGCAGGAAGAGCGCTTCTACGCGGCGCTCGACCATCTCCGTGCGCTAGGGATTGATCCGGGCCTCGTCCACCTGGCAAACAGCGCCGCGATTACCACGCGCCCCGATACTTGGGGAGACATGGTACGCCCGGGCGCGATTTTGTACGGCTATCACCCTGGCTACGATCCTGTCGAACGCAGAGCGGAGTTCGAGGCCCGCCTGCCATTAAAACCTGCTATGAGCCTGCGCTCGCGCATCATCAGCTTGCGAAACGTGCCTGCGGGCGAGGGCGTAGGCTACAATGCCAAGTTTGTCGCCAAGCGCCCTTCGAGAATCGCGGTGCTCGCCGCGGGCTATGGAGACGGCATTCACCGTTCCCTGGGAGGCCGCGGCAACGTGCTTGTTCGCGGGAAACTTGCGCCGATTGTGGGAATCATCTCCATGGACGTGACCATGATTGACGTGACGGAGGTGCGCGGTGTTGAAATCGGGGATGTCGTCACGGTCTACGGCACGGATGGAAAGTGCGCACAATTGGCGAGCATTGTCGCGCGCAGCATCGGGACGGTGACCTCGGATCTGCTCTGCGCCGTCAGCCAGCGCGTCCCAAGAGTCTACGTTCCCTAACCGGTCCCCAGTTCCCGAGCACTGCTATGAGAGAACCCACAAAACGTTCCGGGAATGTGCGGTTCTTCTCATCCCTGATTAAGCGGGGCGTCGCTTATCTCGACGATGGAACCATGGTGGTGGTCGAGGGCGCTCGCTGCTTCCTCAACAAGACCATCGACATCGCCGTCACTTCCGTCCATCAGACGACTGCCGAAAGATGATTTTCGGCGGCCTCGACGAGGGTGTGGAACAAGTTTCTTTGGCGACTCGCCAGGCCGCCGCTGCAGCAGCGGCGCAGGGCGGAACGATATTTCCCGTTCAAGACGCGCCGGCAACGGATCGCGCGCCGCGGCCGATTTTTCCGGAATCCGATGCCGACTAGGTCCATACGGTTCTCGAATCCTGGTGACATGAATCCTGGAGAAAATAGCTGCTGGAGACGCTCCCTGCTACTCCCAAACTCTAGCATGATGTAAACTCTGAAGTTTGCGAATGGGCCGCTGGACACTCTAAAGGTAGCGGTCGCGCACACTGATGATTCGAATAGCCGCTATTTTGCCCGCCGCAGGCCTCGGTACGCGCATGGGCGCCGAGACCCCCAAACAGTTTCTCGAACTCGATGGCGAGCCCATTTTCATCCACACCGTCCGGCGCATCGCCTCCTGCCCCCTGGTGACTGACATAATCGTGGCGACGCGGGGCGACGTACTTGCCACGCTCGAAAAAAGGATTCGCAGCGAGAAATTTGCGCAATCGATCCGCGTGGTGCGCGGCGGTGATTCGCGGCAGGAATCGGTTGCAGCGGCGCTGCGAGAAGTTTCAAACGACACGGAGATCGTGCTGGTCCACGACGCCGTCCGCCCGTTCGCCACTCGCGAACAGATCGAGCGCGTCATCGAGGAGGCACGCCGCTGCCAGGCCGCCATCCTGGGCATCCCCGCGATGGACACCGTAAAAGAAGTAAAGCGGGCGAGCTTGCCGGAGGACGTCGCGCTTATTATCGGAACGATTCCACGGGAACGCGTTGTGCTGGCGCAGACGCCCCAGGCCTTTTCGACCAAGTTGCTTAAAGAAGCTTTTGCCCGCGCGGAGGCTGACGGCGTGAATGCCTCTGACGAAGCCGGACTTGTCGAGCGCCTCGGCCGCAACGTGCACGTAGTGCTCGGCTCCGAGCGCAATATCAAAATTACCAGGCCCGCCGACATGGAACTGGCGCGCTTTTATCTCGAACTCGAGCGCAACAAGAAATGAGCACGCGCTGCGGCATAGGTTATGACCTGCACCGGCTCGCGGAAGGGCGCAAACTCATCATTGGCGGCATCGAGCTGGTGTTTGAAAAAGGACCCGTAGGCCATTCGGATGGCGACGTTCTCGCACACGCGCTGTGTGATGCACTTCTCGGCGCCGCAGGTCTTGGCGACATAGGCACGCATTTTCCCGACACCGATCCCGAATGGAAGGGCGCAAACAGCCTGCAATTTCTTGAGCATGCGAGGAAGCTTCTGGACGAGAAACATTTCGTCATCGAGCACGTCGACGCGATCGTGATCACGGAAAAGCCCAAGCTCGGGCCGCACTTTCCGAAAATGCGGGAAGCCCTCGCCCGCTCCCTCGGCGTATCGGCCGAGAAAATTCACCTCAAGGCGAAAACCAACGAAGGCGTTGATGCCATCGGCCGGGGAGAAGCGATTGCCGCCCACGTTGTCGCCACACTCTCCCAAAGGTGATTTACATCTGATTAGAGAATCTCCCTTTTGGCTTCGAGAAAATCTACGACATGCATCCCGAACAAACTCCGGAAACGCCCGTCGCGGCGGCAAATCCATTTACTCGCGAGGACATCTTGGCCCTCCTCCTCGAACGTGGTTGGCTGGCCAGCGAACCTAATGTTGAGCAACTCGCTTGGTGCGAACATGCAGCGACTATTCTAGGTACTCAGGCCGCCGACCGAACCGCGCTTGCCGATCTTCTCTCTCTCGTATTTCAATACAACGCGCGCGAACTTCTTGCAAAAGTGGAATCCCACGTGGTCCTCTCGCGCTATGCAGCGCGTGACGTTCTGCGGCAGCTCGCGCTTCTGCTTCTCGATGGCGTCCCACTGACGGTGGAGCGGTTCAAGGAAATCATCACTACCCTCAAGGAACGACTGGATCTCCGTGGCCGCGAGCTGTTTCATCCTCTCCGCCTTGCCCTCGCAGGACGCGCCGGCGAAGGGGAACTCGACCGGGTCATTCTGCTTCTGGATGATGCAGCGGCCCTTCCGTTTTCTCATCCCGTCAAATCGGCGCGCGCGCGCATTCTCGAGTTCTGCGCCGCGCTGGACTAGGTTCGGTCTGCTTTTGCTCGTCACTAGCGTGCTTTTAACTCTGCAAACTCGCTTGTAAACTGTCTCCCTCATGGATCGACTGACAGGAATCCACGCTGTCCGCGAGGCGCTCGAAGCGGGGCGCGCGCTTGACCGCATCGTTATCGCACGGGGCCGGCAGGACACGCGCGTCGAAGAGATTGTGCGGCTTGCGCGGAAAAGCAATGTTCCGCTGCGATTTGAAGATCGCGGGCAGCTCGATCGCCTGGCCGATTCGAAAGATCATCAGGGCGTCGTGGCGATGGCCGCAGCGCGTGGCGCGGCCATGCTGGAAGATATCCTCGCCGCGGCAAATTCCAGTGCGGCCCAGAAAGGTTTGATTGTTCTTCTGGATGGCGTGGAAGATCCGCACAATCTTGGCGCCATTATTCGTACCGCGCTCGCGTCTGGCGCGCACGGTGTGGTCATTCCGGAGCGACGGTCGGCGGGTCTTACGGAGACCGTAGCGCGCGCTTCCGCGGGCGCGCTGGCGCACTTACCGGTTGCCAAGGTCACGAATCTTGCGCGAACGATGGAAGAATTGAAGGAAGCAGGTTATTGGCTCGTCGGACTCGATGAGCGAGCAGAAAAAAGTTACACGGACGCAGATTACACTTCACCTGTGGGTATCGTTCTCGGTGGCGAAGGGAAGGGATTGCACGAATTGACGCGCAAGCGTTGCGATTTTGTCGTCTCGCTACCCACGACTGGCCCGGTAAAATCGCTCAATGTTTCCGTTGCTGCGGGCGTTGTACTTTTCGAAGCTCTCCGGCAGCGCTGCGCCAGTTAGCGCCTATTCTTCCTCGACGTCCGCCGTCCACGTCACTTCAAACCCCTTTTTAATGCTCTGGTGAACGGGACAGAATTCTTCGTGGTGCGCCAACGCACGCTCCGCTTCTGCCTTTTTTCCCTCCGGGATTTTCAAGCGATACCTGAGACTGACGGCTGCGATGCGGAAGAGTTTCCCGTCTTCTTCGATGCGTCCTTCCACATCCGCTTCCAATTTGTCCATTGCGGGGATTCCGCGCGCTTCCAGCGCGCCGGCAAGTGTGCCGGCCAGTCAACCGGCGAGGCCGGAGATAACGTGGTCAACCGTTGTGGGGAGAGGCGCTGAATCTTTCACGCCATAGAAGCTCGCGTAGCCTCCGTGTGTTCCAAACAGGAGTGGCTCCGCGAATCCGTCGATATGAGCCTCTCGTAGCGGTCTCTTTTTCTGAACCAAGCGAATCTTCGCCGTATGAATTACTTTCCCCATGGTTTGCCCCCTTGCGTAGATGCACCTGCTCAGCTAGACGATTCAAGAAAGTTAGGGATTTTTTATTTGTCGTACCGAATCAGAGAGAACACATCGAGCCCGGGCAGTTTCGCCCGTCCATTCAGGAAAGACAGCTCCACCGCAAACGCCGCCCCATCCACCGTTCCACCCAGCTTTCGGATTAGTTGAACGGTAGCCGATGCAGTTCCGCCGGTAGCCAGCAAGTCGTCGCAGACCAGCACGCGTTGCCCCTTCTGGACTGCATCCTCATGAATTTCAAGAGTGTCCGTCCCGTACTCAAGCGCGTAGGAAATGCTGGCCGTCTTGGCGGGAAGTTTCTTCGGCTTCCTGACTGGCACAAACCCTGCGTTTAGCCGATAGGCCAGCGCCGGGCCAAAAATGAATCCGCGGGCTTCGATCCCTGCTACCAAGTCAATATGGTGGTTCGCATAGTGTCCGCAGAGCCGGTCGATCAACATATGAAAGCCCTGCTTGTCCTTTAGGAGTGTGGTGACGTCGTAGAACAAAATCCCGGGTTTCGGGTAATCCGGGATCTCACGGATCAGTTTCTTCAGATCGTCCATTCGAACAGCTCCTTTTCATTCATCGTACGTAATGCTGAATTCTGTCGCGTACCGCGTGTCGAGTTGCGCAGTCTCCTCGCGCACTTCGGCGACGCTCGAAAACCGCGGCCCGCCTTCGAGCGCAGACCTCAGTTCGGCGAGGTGTTCCGGGCTGCCGATCGCATACACTTCCACGCGCCCATCGCACAAATTTCGTACGAAGCCGCACAGATGCAGCTTCTCCGCCGCGTGCTGGGCGAAAAAACGGTAACCCACCCCCTGCACTATTCCGGAAACGAAATAGCGTTTGGCCTGTGCTGTGTCGCTCACAAACTTGCGAATTGTAACAGAGACGCTTCGCTTCGTCCCGTGGAGACCCGCGAATGGAATTGCGATACACTTTTTGTGCGGGGAATGATTCAGGCGGCATTGCAGCGCCCTATGTGCATCTAAATACTCGTGAAAAGAAACCGACTCGAGCACCGTTTGCTAAACCGTGGCGCAACGCTTTGCGCCGCTTGCTTAATCGCGGCCGCATTTGCCCTGTGCGTCCCTGTACAGGCCCAAGAGGGCCCGCAAGGGCCAATGGCGGCGGCTCCCGAACACCGCGTCGCCCGCAGCATCGGCACACACCCCGAACCGGAGGCTCCTCCTTCGCTGCCCCCTGACGAAATCATCCGGCGATTTTCGCAAAAAGAAGACGAGTTTCTCGCCGAGCGCGCGCGTCACACGGCACGAAAGACCATCCGTCTCCAAGAGCTCGGCCCAGACGGAAAAGTCGCAGGCGAATTTCTCCGGGTGACAGAAACAACGCCCGGTAGTGAAGGCAGGCTGGTAACCAAGACGATTGAAAACCCGCAATCCACGCTCCAGCACGCGTTCCTGGCACCCGAAGATCTGGCGGCACTGGACCGCATCCCGGCTTTTCCGTTGACGACTTCGCAGTTGCCAAAATACGAAGTGAAATTCATCGGCTCGGAGCAAGTCGACGAAATCGACTGTTACATTTTTCAGGTGAAGCCCAAGATGCTTGAGATTACGCGAGGGTTATTCGACGGCATCATCTGGGTGGACGCAAAATATCTCGAAGTCGTGAAGACTTACGGGAAGTGGGTGACCGAGCGCGGCGACGCCCCCCTTCTTCCTCAGTATCCTTTTGCCTTGTTTGAAACTTACCGCGAAAACGTCGAAGGGAAATACTGGTTTCCCAATTATTCGCGTTCGGAAGACACGCTGCACCTGAAGGATCAGGACGTGAACATCCGGCTGGTCATCAAGTGGAGCGATTTCAAGCCGATTCCGACCGTTCCTCCAGCCACCGCTGTGCCAGCGGCCACGACGCCTAGCTCGCCAGTGAAACCTTAATAGCCTCAGCCGGACAATTGTTCCAGCGCGTCTGGAAGGGCCTCAATGGATTCCAGCAGGAGTTCCGGTTTGGCTGAGCGAAGCCGCTTCTCCGTGGGGAAAGGGCCCAGCACTGCGATGGCGCGGACTCCCGCGCGGCGCGCCATCTCTAAGTCTTCCGGTGAATCACCTACATACACGCAAGCCGTAGTTGCCAGCTTCATCTGCTTTAGCGCCAGCCGCAGCGGCTCGGGATGCGGCTTTTTCCTCGGCGTGTCGCCGCTGCAGACGCGCGCGGCAAAAACCCGCGTCAAGCGAAACTCGCGCAGTTGCCGCACCACACGGTCGCGGTCCCCGCTCGTCACCAGACCTAGTTCGTGGCGCGTCCGCAGGCGCGTGAGGACTCGCCTTGCCCCGGCAAGGAGCTTTGGCCTGTGGTTCGCATATTGTTCCTGCCAGGCCCTGTCCGCCTCATCCCATTTCGACCTGGGCAGTTTCGCGGCGCGGTACACGCGATACCAGTTTGGCGAATAGTGGCGTTCAAGCTCCGCGACTCCCCAGGGGATTCCCATCTTCCGGAACATCGCTAAGTATGCAGCCGTATCGGCTTCGTAGGAATTAAGCAGCGTGCCGTCCCAGTCGAACAAGACGCCTTGGATGAATTGGGATTTCTTTGCCGTCATTGCCATTCAGACTAGCAGAGATCTCTTGTTCCGTCCGTCCGCCACAAAAAACAAGAGGGGCGCTTGGCGCCCCTCATTGCTCGTTCCTGGAGGAACAGATTCTGGTTTTAAAACACGAATCGAATGGAGAGTTGTGCCTGCCGTGGATCGCCCACGCCTTCACGAAGGAACCCGTCGAAGTTGATCAGGATCGGAGACGATAGATTATTCACATTGTTTTTGTTGTTGAAAGCGTTAAACATTTCCAGTTTCGGGATCAGTTGGAAACGTTCGCTCAACCGGAACGGCCGCGCCACCGCGAAATTCAAGGCGAAATAACCATTGTCCTTGCGAACAAAATTTCTGCCGCAATCCACCAATCCCGCTGGAGCGGCTGGATCGGGTAAGACGCGGTGGAGGGAATTGTTCTCGGAGCAGAGAGGGCCCGTACCTGTGCTATTTGGGTTGGCACTGGCAGGCTGCGCTGTACGCGCCTGCATACGCACGTCAAGGTTGAAATTCCACGGCAAGTCGGCGTGGGTCATCAAATTAAACTTATGCTTTACGTCGCGATCGGAATAGGAATACTCCCGCGCAAGATTATAGAAATCGAGATAGCGGAAGGTAAATGGATCACGCTCGTTGGAATCGTCATCCAGGTCCTCTGACCATGCGTAGTTAGCATCCAGCTGGAACCCGCGGCTGAATTTCTTGCGCACACCGATGGTCGCGCCACGATACAGGGATTTGGCCGAGCTGGCAGTGTTCGTAACCGTAAACAAAATATGGTTCGGCAAAGTGAAGGGCGAAGGCCCTGTGTAGAACGGCCCGGTGCCTGCTTGGACGTCACTGTTCGGCGCGAGTTTCAAGTCATTTGAGGAGCAACACACGTTAGGGTTGACGAATCGAGTCAAATGCACGCCCTTGGAGATCGTCAGGTCAAGATAGCCTGCCCAGCCGGAATAAATCTCCTGCTCATAACCCACATTCGTCGTGTATATACGCGGGTTGGAGTATGACTTGCTAAAAACAGTCACCCCCGCAAATTGCGGAAATGTCCCAGGTGCCAGAAGAGTCGGCGTCACCGTCTGCGGGTACTGGGGAAAGAGGAAGCCGCCTGGTATTGTTCCTCCATCGATCTCCTGCTGTTGCACGCCGTTCGTCGTAATCGCACCCACCTGGGTCAGCATGTTCTGATGGGCATTGAAGATCCCCCAGCTTGCGCGTAGTACGGACTTGCTGTTGCCCCTGACATCCCAGGCGAAACCGATACGCGGTTGGAACATCTTATTTTGGTTGTGGATTGTTCCGTCCGAGTCGAATAGCGGATTACTGAGATATACCCCATAGGCCGTTTGGGAACGTGCGACAATCGGATCGGGGAAATGCTGCGCATCCCAACGCAATCCGTAGTTCAAAGTAAGATTGCGCTTCAACTGCCAGGTGTCTTGAATGAAGAGCGCGAAATCTTCGTTGGCAATGTTCGACGCCCCGGATTGGTCTTTTGTCTCACCTGCCCTTGTGGGCCCGTGTTGAATGAAAAGAAGCAAGGGGCTGCCCTTATTGGTTGCCGCTCCACACCCCGCTGCCGGATTGCTGAAAGTGCCGTCGGAACACTCGACCGTTGTGGGTCCGAAGCCCGTACCCCCAGGCGTAGCGTAGTGGAGGAATCCAACTACATCGCTGAAAATATACCGGCCGTTGAAGAATCCGCGGAAGACTTGCGTGTTCCGGCTGTGGATCCATCCTCCGCCGAACTTGAAGGTGTGCTTGCCCCTGATGAGGGAGAAATTATCGCGAATGTCTGTGCGGTAGAAAAGTTCATCGACGGTTGGCTGCAGGAAAAACGGCTGGCCAAACCGGAAGGATCCGAGAGGCGCCAGAGCGCCGATGGCGGTATCCGGCACGCTGGAGGAATTAATCGTCGCGCGCGGCCGGTTCTCCCGGGCATAAGTAAAGTGGGCTTCGTTCAGCATGGTATTAGAAATTGTGGTGAACCAGTTTGTGTTGATTGCCTGAATCTTCGAGGCGCCTTCAATGCCGTTTGCCGATGTTCCATAGGTTGGCACATCAAATGTCTGGTTTGTGTTTTTTGACCAGTCGTAATTGTATGAACCAAATATTTGGTTCTTTGCATTTAGGTTGTAATCGATGCGTCCGAACGCCGCACCGTTCCGCACAAGGTGATCGATCGGCATGCTTTCGTCGGTGTTGCTCGCCGCCGGGGCCAGATTCGCCGTCTTGAAGAAATTCAGAAGAACTTGACGCTGGCAATCCGGGCTCGCGACAATCGCCGCGTCGCTGATGTTGCTGTTGAATGTCGGACTTGACACGCTGCAAGGCGTCCCGATCGGCACGCTCAAGTTTTTGCGCGTTAGATCTTCGCGAATTCCTTCTGCCGCGCCGAAGAAAAACAGCTTGTCCCTTCGAATGGGGCCTCCCATGCTTCCGCCAAACTGGTTACGCCGGAAATTATCGAGTGGCTTTCCATCGGAGGTCGCCGCCGTCAGAGCCTCTGTCCGGAAGTATTCGAACGCGCTTCCATGGATGTCATTTGTTCCGGATTTAGTGACCACGTTTAGAACACCGCCTCCGGTCCGACCATATTCGGCATTCGCGCCGCTCGCGATGACTTGAAACTCTTTCACCGCCTCCAGCGTGATATCGACTGCTGCGCGCTGGCCGCCCTCCTGCTCGCCAAAAAATCCGTTGTTGTAGTCGCCACCATCGAGGCTAACATTGTTGAAGATGCCGCGCTGTCCGTTGAAGTTGATCTCGTCGCCGTCCGGCCCCTGGGTAATTGCGACGCCGGGCGTAAGCGTCAAAAGATCTTCAAACTTTCGTCCCAGGACTGGTGTATTGGCCACCGCGACTTCGTTAAGAGTTGAAGACGATTCTGTCTTGGTAACTTCCACTGTGGGCACATCGGTGACAACGATCTGCTGAACCACCGAGGAAATTTTCAGCGTCACCGGGATGGTGAGCACCTGGCCCACCGTCAAATTCACATTTTCCTGCAGGACGGTCGCAAAACCCTGTTTCGTGATCGTCAGCGTATAGCGACCGGGCGCTAGGCTTAGCAACGCAAAATGTCCGTCGTTGTTTGTTGATTCCGTTCGCAAATAGTTTGTGTCCAGATTCTTTGCTTCCACCTTTGCATCGGGAACGCTGCCGCCTTTTTCATCTAGCACATCGCCCTGCACCGTGCCGGTGGTAATCTGGGCCTGTCCCCATCCCAACGGTGCACATGACAGCGTGATTGCAATCACAAACAACACAGACACATATTTTTTCATTTGTCCCCCCCCAGACATCATCCCCATCCTCCGCAAACGCAGAATTTCCCCTCAGGTCGGGGAAGGCTCGCGGAAACTAACGCTGAAAGAGTGTAGGTGTACTGCCGGATAAAGCGCAATACCTCATCCTGTGGAAACTTTGCGCAATTCAAGCGGAGTTGGACGCAGCGTTGTTTGCCAGGCGGGAACCGCTCTTGCGTTAGAAGAAACGAATCGGAATTCCGTCGTCGCGGTCGAATTGCATGTCATCGAATGACGCAGCGATGCCATGCCAATTGGGCATGGCTGCGGGTTCCACCCGCCGAACGTGGGCCATCGAGGCAACCACCACGTTTCCGCGTCCCAGCGGCCGGCTGATCAAGACAATTTCGAGTTCGATCGAGGCGCCAACAGCCAGGGTTTTGGGACAGAGAAAGTAAACTCCGGTCGAACTGACGTCTCGCGTAACAAGCGTTATGGGAAAAGTTTCCCGCACGGAGTCCACGCCGCGCAACTTCAGCGGCAGCTTCAGTGCCGCCCGTGGATATTCACGATGTTCCGGATACACGCCGACGGCGTGCGTGGGCACGCGAACAAATCGCCGGGGCTGATTTTCTCGCAGGAGCGGCACGACCCGCAGAGTCGGCGCCCGGGCAGGCAACGTGATGGGCAGTAGCCACTGCTCGGCAGCCTTCAAACGCTCTTCGGCAGTTGCATCTTCCTTCTTCGAGACAAATGTCATTGCGCGGATAGTCGCACTCATCTCGCCCTCAGCGATTCTGAATTGCCGTGATGCCCGTCCACGGCATCCAAATTCTGGTCTAGCCCCAAGTACCCGATACTGCGGAGTGGGCAGTTAAAATGCCATTAGAAGGGCAGCGCGTCAACCTGTGGAAAACAGTCGAAGTGTCTTAACCTCAAATACTTGGTAATAGTACTCGCGACCTCAAATCGCCTTTGCGATAGCCTGTGATTTTTCCCCCCAAAATGGTTCTCGACACGGCACGAGGCAACCTCTACTTTCAGATGGCAGGTTACTGATTATGACCACCAGCGCCATAGAAGCGCTCGAAGCAGAGCATGTGAATCATACTTCCGGCTTACGCCACCGCCCACGATCTGCGATCTTGACAGTTCTAGCCTTCGCCGCCATTTACCTCATCTGGGGCTCAACCTATTTGGCGATTCGCATTGCCCTCGAATCGTTTCCTCCCTTGTTGCTTGGAGCGGCACGCCATCTGTTGTTCGGATTGGTGCTTTACTCCATCCTGTGCTGGAAAAGCAATATTCGCCCAAGCTCGGCTCAATGGCGTACCGCGTTCGTCACTGGCATTTTGCTCTTGTTCATCGGGAATGGCGGAGTCTGCGTCGCAGAGCGTACCGTCCCTTCAGGAGTGGCCGCCCTGCTCGTGGCCACTATCTGTGTTTGGATCGTGCTCATCGACTGGCTCCGTCCAGGGGGTTTCCGCCCCCTTCCCCGAGTCGTTGCCGGGATCGTTCTGGGCCTCGCTGGCCTGGTGCTGCTCGTAGGCCCGGCCCATTTCGGAGACTCGGGCCGTGTTGACCCCAAGGGCTCGGCCATTCTTGCTGTCGCCTCGCTCTCCTGGGCCTTCGGTTCGATGTACGCGAAGCATGGCCAGCTGCCTGCCTCGCCGTTCCTCGGGGTCGCGATGCAGAGTCTCGCGGGCGGAATCGCCCTCTTGATCGCGGGTCTATTCACCGGAGAATTCACAGCTCTCCACCTGCACAGCATGTCTCTTCGTTCGTGCCTGGCGATCGGTTACTTAATCGTGTTTGGTTCTGGCCTGGGTTTCACAGCCTACCTCTACCTGCTGAAGACCAGTGCGGCCGCGCGGGTCGGCACGTACGCGCTTGTCAATCCTGTCGTTGCCCTGATCCTAGGTTGGCTTTTCGTGGGCGAATCAATTACCCTCCGCACCGCCAGCGCAGCAACAGTTATCCTCACGGCTGTCCTGCTGGTCATCACCGCACCGCATACACATCCCTCCGCCGATCCCCCTAAAATCACGCTGCCTGAGGCCGGCGAAGCCTGACGACTCTTGCCATGCTTCCTGGCCCAGTCGTTGCTCGCTTCTCCCCAGCCACTCACTTTTGACGTGCCTTTCCGGATAGATTTGTTTCCCGGTCTGGGTTATTTTTGCGATGTTGAGTATGACCCCTATGACTACCAAGAGCACGCATCGCCCATCGATTATTTCCTCGCGCACCGCTGCTCGGTTCTGGCGCGCCACGCTGGCCCGCGATCCCCGCGCAGACGGCAGCTTCGTTCTGGCCGTGCGCTCGACGCATATTTATTGTCGTCCCTCATGTCCGGCCCGCCGGCCCCTGCGGCGCAATGTGCTTTTCTTTGCTACTCGAGAAGAAGCCAAGAAGCACGGCTATCGTCCTTGCCTGCGCTGCAAACCGGACGAGGCCTATGGAGCGGTTGTGCTCGTCGAGCATGCCGCTCGCCTCCTTGCCGAAGCCGGTGAAGAGGGCCTGCGCCTTACAGCTCTTTCCGAGAAACTGAACACGACTACCGCCACGCTTCGTCGCGCTTTTCGGCAAGTGACAAAACTTACGCCGCGCGATCTCGCGGAGGCGCTGCGTCTCGATCGCTTCAAGAAAATGCTGCGCGCGGGGGCCCCTATCACCGACGCGCTCTATGAAACGGGTTACGGCTCATCGAGCCGCGTATACGAACGGAGTAACGCTCAACTCGGCATGACACCTGCTACCTATCGCAAGGGAGGGAAAGGCATGAAAATCGGATACACCATAGCAAAGTCGCCAATCGGGAAAGTCCTTGTCGCGGCCACGGAACGTGGAGTTTCCGCGGTTTATCTTGGTGATTCGGACAGTAAGCTGGTCGCCGCACTGCGCGAGGAATACCCGCGCGCGGAAATCTCAACAGCTACGGCCTCATTTGAACGCTGGGTGCGCGAGATCGTGCAGCGCATCGAAGGCAAAGAGCCCCACTTTGAGTTGCCCCTCGACCTCCAGGCGACGGCCTTCCAGCGCCGCGTCTGGCAGGAGTTGCAGCGCATTCCGCGCGGCACCACGCGTACATACAGCCAGGTGGCGCGTTCCCTGGGCCAGCCCCGGGCCGTACGCGCCGTTGCGCGCGCCTGCGCCACGAATCCTGTATCTATTGTCGTGCCGTGCCATCGCGTGATCCGCGAAGACGGCACTCTTGCGGGGTATCGGTGGGGAGTTTCGCGCAAAGAACAATTGCTGGCGCAGGAGCGCGCTTCTCGCTTGAGTAGCTGATTAATAGGGTGGTCTTGCCGGCCGTCAGAAAGCAATCGAGCGCTAGGGTTCAGCCCCAGCGCTCGTATTCTTGCACATTTAAAATTGACCCGTCCCGCAGAACTATTCCTTACCCGCGCGGCTTTATCCGGTTCACGCCTTTCGGCCAATCTTGCTTGAATTTCGGCTCGCCAATTTTCAGGTTTTTCATCAAATTCCGATAGTGAAAGATAAAATAGTCTCCTGATCCCGCCTCATAAAACTTCTGCTGGATCGGCAGCCAGGAAGACTCGTCGATCCACATCTGAATCTTGGAGATTTGTCTGCGGATTTCGTCCGACTTCGGCGTCAGCTCGATAACCACGGTCTTCCTCTGATCCAGCTCTTCCTCACTGGCGACGGCGACCAAATAACTCTTTTTCATATTTTCACTTCGTGTCCCAAACCCCAGCAGAACATATTGGTCTACCATCGCGCGGTTCTTGCCGAGGTTGTATTCCTCAACCCGGTTGATTTTCGGCGTGTAAATATATAGCGATTCGCCCTCCCGCAGAATCGTTTTTGGATCAGGCTTGCCGATCTCGATGCGCATCTTTTCATCTCGCCGCACCCAGATCTGGCCGGTTTCCGATGAGCTGTCCTGCACCACGGCGGTGTATTTTATGTGTTCGATGTCGGCGGTGAGACTGTGAAAGTCCTGCGCGGACTTGTCCATCATCGCGAGCACGCCTTCCGGGGTCCAGCGCTGCTCACTCTGCCCCGCGGACGCCATCACCATCCAAGCGATTACAATCGACGTGAGTAATAATTTGATAGATTTTGTCAACTTCAAAATTGGCCCCTGCCGACTGGGGAATTCCGGCTCTCTCGTGTTCACTAAAATCTTAACACAGTGCAGCAGGTCGCCGACTGGTTGCCATCACATTCAGCATCGACCGGGTTAGTGCACTTCCGGAGGCGCGCGAAAAAGGGCAGTCGGTGCGTGCCTGGGAATCCAGCTGTCCAATGCGCACAGGGTTAGCGGCGAATCTCTACTTTATAGGCGATCACCGTACCCTGCGCGTCGCGCTCCGCTTCGATCTTTGCAATCGCGAACCGCCCGCTTCGCAGGTCGGACAGCGATTTTTGCAGCATGTTGTGGAGATCGTTTTCGAGCGCCGGCGTCTTAATAGGCGGCGCGAGCACCCGCGCATCCACGCGATATATCTGGGCACTGCTGCCATCACTGACTAACTGGACCTGCCCGGGAGCGGCCGGCAGACCTACTTCGGGTTGATCGTGAAACCACCGCGGCGGCGTCAATATGACAAACAGCACTATGGCCACCACCGCCACGTCGTACTGCCACGTGCCCCGCTCGTACGACCAAAAGAGTATCCGGGAGAATATTCCCCTCGGGCTCGCCATGTCAGTCCGCCGGCACTCCATCGACGATTACGCCGTCGCGCATGTGCACGACGCGGTCGAAATACACGACGGCTTCCGGGTTGTGCGTAATCATGACGATGGTCTGTCCCAGATCCTTATTGAGCTGCCGCAACATTTCCAGCACGATCTCCGAGTTCTTGGTGTCCAGGTTTCCCGTGGGCTCGTCGGCCAGAAGGATCTTCGGTTCGTTGATAATCGCGCGGGCAATCGCCACTCGTTGCTGTTCTCCGCCCGATAATTCAGAGGGTTTGTGATGTAATCGCCCTTCTAATCCGAGCATTTTCGTCACCACATCGAAGCGATGCGGATCGAAACCGTCGCCGTGTATGAATTGCGCGATGGCGATATTGCCCTTGGCCGTAAGGGTCGGCAACAGGTTGAACCGTTGAAATACAAAACCGATTTTGTGCCGCCGCAGCTTGGTGCGTTCCGCATCCCGCATCGATGTCAGCTCGTTGCCGTCCACCAGGACTTGCCCCCGCGAGGCCTGCGCCAGCCCGCCGATTACGTAAAGCAGCGAAGACTTTCCGCAACCCGAGGGGCCCATCACCGCAACAGACTCCCCCGGCATGACTTCGAAGTTCACGCCGCGCAGCGCAGCGACCTCCACTTTTCCCGCGCGGTAAAACTTCCAGAGTCCTTCCGTTTTTAGTATCGGTTCTACGCTCATTTGCCTTGGAAAAAGCAACCTTTCGGCAGGCGCCCGTATTGTAGCCGCGATTCCCATCTCTGCCTAGCCGCACCGTGTGCCGGGTGCATCCCTTCGTTTCAGCTCAGTTTCTCTATTGCTTTCGTGTTTTTCTTCTAACTCAATCGCGCGGCACCCATGCAACTAAACCTCCACTAATCTTGCTTTCACATTTCCTTCAGTCGTAAGACAGAGCCTCCACAGCATCCTTTCGGCTCGCCATCCACGCCGGATAGCTGGTGCCAAAGATTGCTCCTATCAGCGCGATTCCTGCCGCGCGCAGCAGCCATCCCGGGGTAATCAGGATGGACAGCGTCGGAAATCCCATCAGAAACGCCGCGCGCACCAGGTAACTTAGTCCCACGCCAGCCAGGATGCCCAATGCACACAGCGCTGTCGACTCGGTCAGCAGCGCCCGCACTATGAAGAAACGATTTGCGCCCAGCGATTTCAGAACTCCGATGTCGCGCGTTCGCTCGATCACCGTCGTGTACATAGTGAGGAAAATAACTAACAATCCGATGGATACCGCCAGCGCGATCATCGAATCGATGAATGCTTCCAGCCCCGGAATGTTCGTCGAAGTCATCAACGACAGAAAATCTTTCAGCGGGCGGACCGGGTAACCGGGAAAGATCTGCCGCATTTGCGCCATCACATCTTCGGTGTGCTCTGGCCTCGTGCATTTCAATAGAAAAATCGACGCCTTTTCGCGCGCGCCGACCAAGTCTTGCAGCGTCGCCATCGGGACGAAGAGGCGCGCACCTTTTCCGTGCTCGATAATTGCCGCCACATGCCAGTCGTGATTGAGCAGATTATAGGTGTCACCCACCTTGATATGCTTGGCCTTGGCTGCCCAGTCATCCACTAGCAGATCATCCGGCCCCTCCATGTCGTGCCCTTCCAAAAAAACAAATCCGCCCGAGACTTCCCGGAAGCTATCCCGGTCGATGCCATAAATCACATCCACTCCGCCTGTCGAGTTGAATTGCAGCAGCGCCGGCGCAACGGATTGCACATATTTCAAGTTACTTAATTTGTCCGCGATCTTCATCGGCATTGGTGAGCCGCTAAAGGCTAGAAACACTTGCGCCGAAGGCGACTGCAACATGATGTCGGCGCCAATTCCCTCAATCCTTTTCGCGGTTTCCGTCAGCAGCCCCGTCGTCAGCCCCACAATCAGCACTACTAGCGCGACCTCCACGGCGACTGCGAGCACCCCAATCAGGGTGCGCAGCGGCCGGTATAGCAAATTCCGGGCGATCAATTCGCCCATCATGGCTTGGGATCCTTTGGAGGCTGTTTGTCCTCGCGGTTCTCCACCACGTTCACCAGCTCCGAGCCGGCTGGCTGCTGCAATTCGAAGCGGTCCGCCGGAATCTCTGCGTTCAGAGCAAGTTTTGTAATTGCGAGTTCCAGCCGGTAATCATCATGTGGTCGCTCGATACGGATCTCCCGAGGAAAGGATATTACTCCGGCCACTGTCGCTGAAAGCTGCTCTTGATCTCCGATTAGCGGCTGCCAGTCGGCAAAGCGAGCATCGGAAACCAATATACCTTTCGGCCCATAGCTCTGCATCCGGGCCACCTGCAAGTCGGCGCGGTCAAACCAGATTTTGCGCAAGATCGCGGTTTGGTAGCCTCCGCGCAACACCGTCAACACGTAATAGCGCCCGTTCTCATCGTTGAACTCTTCTTCCAAGACCGACTCCTCTTTCCGTACCTCCGGCCACAGCAACGCGTCCAGCAGGTGTTGCGGGCGTAAATTTTCAATCGGTTTACTACTGGTTCTCTCTGCCGTCACATGACCCACGAGAAATTTGTTCTTCGGCGGAATCGACACTTGAAACGTCTGCCCGTCGCTGGTCATATCGAAGATTGTTTTTCCAATTACCGGCGCTTGCCCGATCATGCGAATCTTTGCCGGCCTCTCCGCGAGCAAGAACGCCTTCACTTCATGATATTCCTCGATCACACCGCTGTATTCCGAGCCTGCAGTTGGCTTCAGTTCAACAGTTGCGTTAATGCTCTTCACACCTCGGGCCAGCACATTGTATCTTTCAAGCAACTCTTCCCGCGAAGCCTCCAGCGCCACCGGCCTGGCTGCCGCGGGGATACTTCTCTTTGTGCTTACGTGAGTGGCCGCACAACCGACGGAAATCGCCGCCACTGTCGCCCCAGCCATCCATGTCCGCACACATCTCATCAATCGTTTCCGTCTTCACGCATGCTAATTCAGCAATTTAATTACCACCGGTATGCCCGTCAACCCCGTTAAATTACCCTGGTTGGTTGGCTACTCAGTGTGGTCGTGCGATGTAGATGTCGAAAGGCTGTGCCGCTGGCCGCACTCGACGGATCACTTCGCTCGCCCAGAGATGCTCGCTCAGCAGCGTCACCCAGCCGTCCTCCGGCTCGCAGACCGCGCAAAATGTGTATCGCAGGTATGCTTCTTGATAGGCATCCAGCCCTCGCCGCGACAACTCTCCCTCGTGCGCACTATCGGCTGTTCTGGCAGCTTCGCCTGCGCGCAAGCCAAATGTTTCTCCCTCGAACCTTTCGAAAAGCTGCCGCAAGTGTTCCGTGGAAGGCTGAGGCAGGACCAGGCATCGCTCTGCGCCTGCGCGAAATGCGATCCCACGGGTTTTGCAGAACTCTCGCACGCGCTCGATGTGACTGAAAAAATCCACTGCGAAGAAATCCTTTGCTGCCAGGGCAGGGAACACGGCGGCCCAGATTTCCGCTGCTTCCTTCCCCCGCACCGGCTCCCGGCTCTCGGTTTCATGCAATTCCAGCCCTACTGCTTTTGCGTCCGCTCCCAGATCCAACGCTTGCACATCAAGCGACAGCCGCGGCAGTTCGAGCGCCTCGCTTCCCGGCCCCGCGTTGCCCGTTACGCTCATTCTTCTTCCGTGGACGGAAACTTCTTCTGATATTCCGGCGACTTCTTCCGCACGTCCAACCAGTCAAAAAATGCTTCCGGCGTCTCCAGCCAAATCCGGAACCAGCCGGCAATCTCCTCTTTCTCCGCGCGCTTTTGCGCTTCTACCTTGCGGTTCCGTGCGATCATCTCCGCGCGCCTCTTCCCCAACCGCGCTACGTCCAGTACGCGCTCAACCGCTGCCGGCTCTCCATGCGCTTGGAACTGCCGCATCAATTCATCCAGCCGCGTCAGACTGACTTCAGCATCCTCCAGCGTTTTGAAATGCAACAAATCCTCGAACTCTTCCTCGTACTCCTCTTCCGCTTCCTCCCGCTGCGTTAACACTACCTTCCAGCCCGCGCTCTTCAGCACATCCGCGATGTAGTCCGCTCCTGTCTTGCCGGTTTCTCCGTGCTCCGCTACGAGGCGCCGCCTCAATTGGTCGATTTCCGCAGGTGTCCACTTGCTCGCAGCGATTTCCCGCGCCGTTTCCAGAATGAGCGCTTTTTTCGTTTTCAGCGATTCAATCATCGAGCTTTGCCCTTGTGCTTCTTGCGTGCCGGGTTCTTTTTATGTGACACCGGAGTAGGTGGCGGATCCGCTGGTTCTCCCGCAAGCAGTCGACGGTACTTCATCACATTTTTGTTGTGTTCCGCCAGGGTCGCGCTGAAAAAATGTCCCCCTAGGGTGTTGGCGACGAAATACAGATAATTCGTCTGCGCCGGCGCGATTGCCGCTCGCAGCGAGGCTTCCCCGGGATTCCCGATGGGCCCCGGCGGCAAACCCCCATTCTCGTAGGTGTTATACTGCGAATCAAAACTCAGATCTTTTCCTGTCAGCGTCCCATTGTATTTTCCGAGCCGTTCCATCCCATAGATCACTGTCGGGTCGCATTGTAGCCGCATGCCCTTGCGCAAGCGGTTTTCAAACACGCCCGCCACCAACGGCCGTTCCTCCGCCTTCGGCGTTTCGCGTTCCACGAGTGATGCCATAGTCACCAGCCGGGTCATCAATCGGTGATCGCCTGTCTCCATGGGAGTTTCTGTCGACGCTGCTGCGAAGCGCCGCCACTCCTCTTTGAATTTGTGCACCATCTGCGCGGTCAATTCGCTCGCCGCTGGATGACGCGGCAGTTCATACGTGGCGGGGAAGAGAAAGCCCTCGAGCGTCTGCGCTCCCGGCGCAAAATCCCGGATCAGCGCCGGATCGCTCGCGGCATACACGAAATCTCCCGCGGGCATGAACTTTCCCGCTTGCAGTTCCCGCGCAATATCAAACATCGTCTCGCCTTCGCGTACCGTGAACGGCTGGACGTATACTTCGCCGTTGGCCAGCTTCCAGAAAACGCCACGCCCCGTCACTTCTTTATCAAAGAAATACTCCCCTGCCTGCAGGGTGCGCTTCGGGTGCCGCCGCGCATAAATCTCAAATCCCAGCGCGCTTCGCACGACTCCGTTTTTCTCGAGCAGGTGCGCTACAAACCGTTGCGAGGCTCCGCGCGGCAAATCCACGAAAACGCCTTCCTTCGCGAACCCACGATATGGCTTGGTGATTCCGTACCACAGCCACGCCCCCCTGCCAGCCCCGGCCACTAGCAGCAGCACAAAAACTCGCGCCAGGAATTTCAGTGTTCCCTTGCTTTCGCGCTTCACGCCTCAACTCCCCGTTTTTCGTTCTTTGCTTGCAGCCCTTCGAGGTACTCTCGCAAGATCACGGCTGCGGCCAGCGCGTCCACCGAGCGCCGCGGATCCTCTTTCTTTCTGCGTTTTGTCTCCTTATGTTCGACGTTTTCGTGGCGTACCCTCCCCGCTTCCTCCTCCAGGAGGCGCTCCGCTTCCCAGCTCGTCAGTCTTTCGTCCACCATTTCCACCGGCACGCCAATTTGCTTCCGGACGCGTTGCGCAAATCGTTTCGCCTCTTCCGCCATTTCTCCGCGCGTTCCGTCCAGCCGCAGCGGCAGCCCTACGACAATGTGCTTCACGCCATGCTCGTGCGCCAACTCCCGCAGACGGCGCATATCTTCGTTGCGATTGATGCGCACGAGAACTCCCAGGGGTTGCGGCACGCCCGCATTCGCGTTCGCAATCGCAAGTCCCATCCGCGCGCGGCCATAGTCAACCGCCAGGATATGTCCGGTCTTGCCTGTATCCATTTCGGCGAGATAGGGTCCGTTTTTGCGAGTGTGCATACCTGTGGCGTCTTCAGTCGCTTTGGGGATGGAGGGTAGGGGCACCCATCCAGTATACCGGGAGCACGGCTCAACGTGGCCATTTGGGACAAAGGAAATGCCTTTTCCATCAGACGCAAAAACCATTCAAGAAATGTTCTTCCCTCTGTGTCTCTGTGCCTCTGTGGCCAATCTTTCTTTCCTACGGCTTTCTTCCTCTCGCACCCGACGACCACGCATTCCAATAACCCAGCAGCTTCATTTGCTGATCGAGGCCCGTTTCCTTCACGAGCGCGTCGAGCTCCGCCCGCGATAGCCTCTTTCCGATTGGCTCTGCGCGATCCGCGATTCCCCACGCTGTCACTGCCGCTAGTACGGTGTTCAGCTTCAACTCCCGGATTTCCACCTTGTCCATGGTGTCCGAGGCCGCGTGATAGTTCGCCAAGTAATTGGCCTCTTCCAGGTTAGCCACCAGCGTTGGCACCCCTTCCAGCAGAAAATCAAAATTATCCGTGCCGAACGACGCATCAAAGGTATGGTTGTTCGTCCCCCATGATTCCAGCGGCTTCAGCACTTCGCGAACTCCCGCCTCAATGTCGCGCCGTCCACCCAGCGAATAACCCGTCATGCGCCCGACGCCGCTGTCGAATGTAATCATCCCGCGGACTTTCTCCATCTCCGCTCTGTGCGCCTTGACGTACTCGAATGACCCCACCGTGCCCTGTTCCTCACCGCTAAACAGCACAAAGCGTATCGTCCGCCGCGGCACCAGCCCGGTGGCCTTGATCGCGCGAGCGGCTTCAATCGTCAACGCCGCGTTGCACCCGTTGTCCAGCGCTCCCGTCCCGAACTCCCAGGAATCAAGATGCGCGCCGAGAATCACCACCTCATCCGGCTTTTCCCGGCCGCGAATTTCTCCCACCACGTTTTCCTGCTCGACGGATCCGCCCACCTTATTCGGCATTTCAAAATGCACGCGGACTTTTCCTGGATATGCCTTCACGGCGCGGGCCAGCCGCATTGCATCTTCCCGAGCAACTACCGCTTGCGGTATCCTGTCGATTTCTCCCACCAGCGAATTTGTGTGCCGGTAGAGCAACAACCGCTCCCGCGCGCCCATCCACAAAATCGCCTTCGCGCCACCCTGCAACGCCCGGGAAATAATCCCTGGCGGCCGGAGATATTCGTTGAACAAATCCGCCCAGGTCGAGCCAATATCGCTGTGCACTAGCAGAATCGCGCCCTTGATCGGTTCACCCGCCCGCGTAAACTCCTCCGTCGTGCCATACCCCACGTCAACCATATTCGCTTCTATCCCGCCGGCGGGTATCGGCGGCGACCAGCCAGTCGACACGAGCCGCACCGGGAATTTCACCGGCCCAAGAAGCTCCAGCCGCGTTTCTCCCTCGCTCCATGACACGGGCAACATGTACTTCTCCGTATGTACTTCCACGCCCGCCGCACGAAACGCAGCTACTCCCCACTCAATGGCCTTTGCCATTTGCGGCGAGCCGGTCACGCGTCCACCCACCTCGTCCGTCAGCCGCCGCAGATTCTCTTCCATTTGCGATGGCCCCATCACTTGCGGCAGGATCTTGGCCGCCGCCTCCGCGCAGGAAGACGTTTCCGTCGCCGAGCACGCGCCCGCTCCCTGAATCCCCTGCAAAGGTTTACCCAGGGGATCCGTTTTCGCCGCTGGTAACTGCCCAGCGCTCGGCAATGACCAACCCAAAAAGCAAAGAAGGAACGACGTACCAACCGTCAAGTGGCACCGCATCGCTTCACACTCCCAAAGGAATTTGCCCAGTTTCATCAGCCGCGGACCCCTGAGCGCGCGGATTATATCTTAGGAAGAAAATTAGTGTGCCGCTCTAGTGACAAGGCTAAATCTGCTGTCGCTTCCAGCGGCCGCGCCGGAATAAGAGAATGCTGACGCCGGCGATGAACCCTTCCGCAACCACAATCGAAACGTACGCCCCGTTAGCGCGCATGTGCGCGGGGATCGCCAGGAAATACGCCAATGGGATTTCCAGCAGCCAGAAACCAAAGAAATTCACAATCGTCGGCGTTACCGTATCGCCCGCCCCGTTGAACGCCTGGAGCATCACCATCCCGTAGGCGTAGCCGATGTTTCCGTAGCTGATAATCCGCAGGCACGCCGTCGCCAGCGGCACTACCGCCGGGTCATGCGTGAACAGGCGCACTACGGGCTCGGCAAAGAACACGAAGAACAGGCCGATTGCGCCGAGAAAAATCATGTTATAGAAGCCGGTTCGCCAGACGGACATGGCCGCGCGCTCGGGTTGCTTCGCGCCGAGGTTTTGCCCTACGAGTGTTGCAGCGGCGTTGCTGAGCCCCCAGGACGGCAGCAGGATAAAAATCACGATGCGGATGGCGATGGTATACCCCGCGAGGGCCGCCGAGCCAAAAATGCTCACAATCCGTACCAGGCCGATCCAACTCGTGTGCGCGATGGCAAATTGCAGGATTCCCGTCGCCGAAACGCGCAGCAAACGCCACAGCACGCGGAAGTTCAGATGAATCTGGCGCCGCAAAATGCGAATTCGTTCCGTACCGCGCAAAAGCCGGTAGAACTGGTACAGCACGCCGATGCTTCGCCCCGTGAGCGTCGCCGCCGCCGCCCCCGTGACTCCGAGCTTGGGAAAAGGTCCCCAGCCGAAGATCAGGCAGGGGTCAAGGATAAGGTTGATGATGTTTGAAACCCATAGCAGCCGCATGGCGATTGCGGCATCGCCCGCGCCACGAAAAATGGCGTTGTTCAGGAAGAGCATCAAAATGACGCCCCCGCCGCCCAGCGTGATGCGCGCGTAATTCGAGCCCACTGCCACGATTTGCGGAGAGGCTCCCATGACGTGCAGCAGGTTCGGCGCGAAAAATAAACATGGAATTCCCATGAGCGCCGCAACCCCCAGACCAAGCGCGATTGCCTGCACTCCAGCCACCGCCGCGCCAGCGGGATCTTTTTCGCCGATGCGGCGCGCCACCATCGCCGTGGTGGAAAGGCTCAAGCCCAACCCCACCGCGAAAACAAGGCTCAACAGCGACTCGGTGATGCCCACGGTAGCGACTGCGTCCGCACCCAGCCGGCCAACCCAGAAAACGTCCACCACCCCGAACAGCGATTCCAGCACCATTTCCAGCACCATGGGAATCGCCAGCAGGAGAATCGCGCGATTCAGGCTGCCCGCGGTGAAGTCTCGATGTGTCCCGCGAAGAGCTTCGCGGATCGAACTCCACAAAGTGGGCGTCGGTGTTGCGATGACCGCTTGTTCGGAAGCCACAAAATCCTGCGCCTTCTACGCAGGCGCGACTCAAAAAGTTCCGGCGCGCCGGCGCTGCCGAAAGAAATATAAGGTAGAAGCGAGAGAAAAATTACCCGCCCAAGCGGCGAATGTAACGAGATGGGGAACTACAGCCGGTCAAACATCATCTTTGTCCTTGACACGCCGCACACTTTGCGGCCACACGGGAAGTCCAGCAAAGCATGGATTGTAGCGTACCGGAATTGACGATGGCCAGCGAAATCGAAACAGCTTCACAATATCCGCATAACCCAGGATCTCAAGGCTCATTCCACCACGGCTGGACATCTTTGCCGTTCACTGTTAGAGGCTTACCTTCCGCGTTTTCCTTCGCCGCCGCGTCGTCCAGAATCGTTGCATGCTCGATAGCACGGCGGGCATAGGCTGCCACAGTTTTCACGCCCTTGGCATACGCGGGGTTTGGGCTGCGAACTCCGCCATTGTAGGCGCCGATGGCTTTGTCCACGTCGCCATCGAAGTGGTCCAGCAAATCGCGCAGCAGCAGACCCGCATACGTGGTCAGCACCTCGTCATTCGTTGAGTTCAGATCGAGTTTCTGAGGCGGGCGAAGCCGCTCGGGAAGTAATTCGTAGTTGCGGGTATCCTTGCGATAAAGCTGGTGGGCGTAACGCAGCGTCTCGCGCGAGATTTGCCACGTGCCGATCGAGTAGTCGCTTACCAGCACGCTTTTGCGCTTGTGCCGGAGAACGATGTCGTCGCGCTGTGCTCGTTTTTTCCAAACAGCATGTGTAAGATCGCCGTTCGCGTCCATATAATTGTTTTCCATTGCGCCAACGCCGAGAAAATAGTCCAGCGGCAGCGAATAAAAATAGGCGACTTCGAGAATATCGGCGGCCAGCCTCTTCGCTTGCTCGCGCGTCAGCGGCCGCGCCGTGGCTTCGTTTCCTCCGAGCACGCGGCTGTCGGTTTGCGATTTAAAGATCAGGAAATCAGCCAGGGCAGGGAAGAGCTGGAACGAGGAAAGACTCTCCAGTTTCTGCGTCGTGGGGACGTCGTAGGCGGCCTCGAACATGTTGGTCTGCTGCACGTAGTAATTTGCTTCTTTCTTCGTGCAAGTCTCAAGTTTGTACTGCGTGATCAACCCGCGGCCCTCCATTTCCATCAAGCGTGGAATGGCTGCAAGCAAGTCGTTTTCGACCATGACAAGAATTCTGTAAACCGGTTTTCCATTCACATGCGAGGCTGCCAAGACAACCTGCGAGCCCCGTTCTGCTTCACGCCCTCGCAAATACTCAAAGCGCAAAAAGGCCTCGAGTTGGTCATCGAAAGTGGCCACTTCCGCGGCCGCCACCTCGGGAGAAAACGGCAGAACGATCCGATTGCTCCGGAGTACAACCGCAGGGAAGCGGGGCTGAATCGAGACATACAATTTCCGGGGCCAAACGCGGTAACCAATCACCGCGCAAGCAATGAAGCCGATGGTCAGAACTGCCTTGCCGAAAGCCAAGAATTTCTTGAGACGCTTTTTGGTTGGCACGGCCCCTCCGATCTTCTTAGATGACAGCGCGGGCTTTACGAGTACTTTGGCATTCAGCTTGCCAAAGATCGATCGTAAGAGCTTCTGCTATGTGCTTGTAGCCACAGGTGTTACACAACGATCTAGCAAGGCGCTCAAATTGAGCCGTAGAGATTCTGCGTCCCCAGCGCCACAGTGTGGTGTTACGACAACCTCGTCCTTCGGCGAATCTTCGCGGCCGTGGTAGGCTGGGGCTCCCATCTAGGAGCAGGAATCTAAACCGATGACACTCGGCGCCCGCCCATTTCCCATCCTGCGTTGGGTTGCGCTCGCGTGGATGATTGTGTGGCTGCCCGCTTACATCCTGGTTTGGGGCTGGTCGAACCTACTGCACCTCTGCGACATCGCCGTAATCTTCGCCTGTGCGGGCCTCTGGCTGGGGAATTCACTCTTGCTCTCAAGTCAGGCAGTTAGCCTGCTGGCCGCCGGAGTGCTCTGGACGGCGGACGCTGGCTGGCGGCTCCTCACAGGGAGCTATCTTGTCGGCGGAACCGAATATATGTGGGATGTCCATTATCCGCTTTGGGTGCGGCTCCTTTCCCTCTTTCACATCGGATTGCCTATTGTTCTTCTCCATGCGTTGTGGAAGACGGGTTACGACCGTCGCGCCTTGGCCGCGCAATCGGCGGTTGCGGCTGGGCTTTTGGCAATCTCGAGGTTTTGGCCGCGGCAACTCAACTTGAACTACGCCTATCACGATCCGTTGTTTCACCGCACGTGGGGCCCGGCGCCGTTGCATCTTGGCGTGACGCTGGCTGTTTTGATTGCTGTCTTGTATTTGCCGGTCCACCTTTTACTGAAGAAGTGTTTCCAGGCACCGGGCGCCCAGTCGTAGCACCCGGCTCTCTATCAATCCCGCGGGCGGTTCCGGCGGTCAAGGAGGCAATCCGCCACCCGAGCCACTTGAACCATCTCGGCCACGTCATGGACTCGGACAATGTGCGCCCCGCCCAAGATGCTGGCGGTAACCGTCGCAGCGGTGCCCCAGATGCGTTCTTCGGGAGGAGCCGGCTTGCCATCGCGCGCCAGCGTGGCCCCAAGAAAGCCTTTGCGGGAGGTGCCAACCATCAGGGGGAAGCCCAGTTTGCCGAGTTCCGGCAGCTTCTGCAGTAGCTCGTAGTTCTGCGTAAAACTCTTGCCGAAACCGATTCCCGGGTCGAGGATAATCTGCGATTTCTCCACACCGGCTTTGCGTGCTATGGCAATGGATTGGCGAAGCCCTTGCCACACATCGCGCAGGACATCGCGTGCGAACGGGCCCTTTTGCATGGAACGCGGTTTTCCGCGCATATGCATCAGGATAAGCAGGACGCCGTAACGCGCGGCAATTTCGCCAAGCCGCGGATCGCTTTTTAACCCGGAGACGTCGTTAATCATTTCCGCCCCAGCTGCGATAGCAGCTGCCGCGACTTCAGGTTTCTGCGTATCCACCGAGAAGGGAATTTTCACTCGGCCGCGCATGCCTTCCAGAACCGGCAGGATGCGAGCCAGCTCTTCTCCGGCCGCCGTTCCCCGGGAACCCGGCCGCGTGGATTCGCCGCCGATATCGAGCAGATCCGCACCATCCCGTTGCATCGCCAGTGCGTGTGCGATTGCGCGCTCCGCGCTCTGGAACTTCCCGCCATCCGAAAAACTATCCGGCGTTACATTCAGCACACCCATCACCAGCGTGCGCTTGCCGAGCGTTAGCGCGCCCGAGGAAGGAAGGCTCAGGCGGAATGTTTTTTGACTCGGAATCATATTCGTACCAGCAGTGTAGCGTAGGTGCTTCGCACGCTGCTCAGAACGAGAATCTCTCCGAAAATATCCAGCGATGATTGTAGGCATGGAACCTGGTAGCCGCAATTTGCAGGCCCGCCGCCGAAGAGAAGCGAAATCTCTTTCCAACCCGCACCCGGCCAAACCCAAGCCCGGGTGTGAGGAGAACCTGCTTTTCGCCGTTATTCTTTCCCGTCTTGAAGAAGGTGGAGTTCACTTCCAGTTCCGGCCATAGCTTCCACGCTGCCTCGTATTGGAAGGCTGTGTTCCATTGGAGTTGTCGGCCGAGCTTGGACGTATTCCCTGCTGGCACGCTTGCCCCAAATGTAGACTGAACATCGAATCTCCCCCAGCCTTTTCCAAACGCGAGGGTCGGCATCAGCACTGCGTCTCCCAGCCCATATCGATGCGACCCGGTAGAAGCCGTGGCACCGAACACGAACGTCAGCAGATAATTGCCTTCGTTGCGTTCCGCAGAAGCAATTCTGAATTTCAGTTGTAGTGGGATGTCGCCAAACCCTCCTGGTGGACCTTTAGGAGACTGCAGCGTATAGGTTGGCACACCCAATAGGAGCTGGATTCGGGAACCGGCAATAAACTCGAGCCCCTTGTTTCCGCCAAGCTGATAGGTCCTGTTCCCCAAGGCGGAAGGCTGGTCAAAAACATCGTAGCGGAACTCTTGCTTCAAGCGCCCGGAGGTGGTCGCCAAAGGAGAAAGCCAATCCGGCTGGTTAGCTTTCACTTTGTCGGCCATGCGAAGCCAGGACCGAAGCAGACCGCTCTTTTTCTTTTCCTCCGCCTGTGAGGAATTCTGCGTCGACCTTTCTTCTCGAAGGGTAGAGCACTCTCCTCCGGCTTCTTTCTCTATCGGCTGAGGGCACAAAGACTCCCCGTTCTCCTGCCAACGGTCATTCGCCCTCGTGCAGGTTGCTGCCAATGCCACCACCACGAGGGTCAAACCAGCTATTCTTAGTGTAAGTTTCACTGCTGTTCTCCTCTGCGGGATAAGGTGGTGCAAAAATAAAAGCGGCCACGGCCAGATACGCGTCTGGCCGTGGCCGCTTGAGATGAGCTTAGAAATCTGTCTCTAGTTCTTCGTCATCAGCCTCCACGCGCCATTTTGCGGAAACCGACAGCAGCCCGAAAAACTTTCCTTCACGGGCGAACGGCGTTGGCGCGCAGGGTCCAAAAAATCCTCCGACAAGAGAGAGCAGCCAAAAGAATACGCGTAAGCTATGGTGACGTCAAATTCTTTCCCTGAATTTCGGCGCAGCGGAAAGCGGTGGGTGCTCTCTGTTCACTAATCCAGATCGAAATCGCGTATCGGCTTCTCCGTCGGCGCGTCTTTGGCCTTCTTCATGGCTTCTTCGAATTTCTTCGCCAGGATATCTTCCTTGTTCGTTTCCTGGAACCACGAATCGCGGAACTTGTCTTCGCGCTGTCGGTTTTGTTCCGCAAGCACGCCCGCCGCGTCCGTCAGATCGATATTCGGTCCGGCCTTGGGCGGCGCTTCGTGCGAGAGCACCGCGCCGAAAACGGGATCCACCGTAAGTTTGGCCTGACAGCACGGGCAGGTAACGTGGAGATTTTCGCCTTCCTTCTTTGCCATGCCCGTATTCTACGCCTCTTTCAGGGCAACCGGGCACGGCAACTCGCCAAATCACGACGAGCCCACTGATGCGCCACGTGTCTCCGTTTAGAAAAGTAGGGGCACGGTATATCGTGTCCCTCCGGGAAAATCCTTAATCAAAGTAAACGCTTACGCCTTCGCGGGACTGTCCCCGCGAGTGAATCCCGGGGCAGGGCGAAGCTCGGGCCGCACCACTTTTGGATCCGTGCCCGGCGCTGCCTGCGGCGTCGGCGTGGGAGGCGTGCGCGGCTTTTCCGGCAGCGGCTTGCCTTCCATGAGCAGCTTTACTTCGTTGGCGTCGATGACTTCGCGTTCGAGCAGCGCCAGCGCGACGCGCTCCAACGTTTCCCGATTCTTTACCAGCAATGCCTTGGCCGCCTCGTAGCCGCTGTTAACGATCCGTTTCACTTCCTTATCGATCTGGATAGCGGTGTCTTCCGAGTAGTCGCGGTGCTGTGCGATCTCGCGCCCAAGGAAGATAGCTTCATCTTTCTTTCCGTACGCCAGTGGGCCCAGCTCGCTCATCCCCCACTCGCACACCATGTTGCGCGCAATTTCCGTCGCGCGCTCAATGTCATTGCCAGCTCCGGTTGTGATGTGGCCAAGGAAAATCTCCTCCGCCGAGCGTCCGCCCATGAGTACAGCGAGCATCCCCTCGAGATATTCGCGCGTGTAAGTGTGTTTGTCCGCTTCCGGCAACTGCATAGTTAAGCCAAGCGCCATGCCGCGCGGAATAATCGTGACCTTGTGGACCGGATCAGCGCCCGGCGTCATCGCCGCAACCAGCGCATGGCCTGCTTCGTGATACGCCGTGTTCTTCTTCTCCTCGTCCGACAGGATCATGGACTTGCGCTCCACGCCCATCAGCACCTTGTCCTTGGCCATTTCGAAGTCGACCATGAGCACGGACTTGCGGTTCTGCCGCGCCGCCCACAGCGCCGCCTCGTTTACCAGATTGGCCAGGTCCGCTCCAGAAAAGCCCGGTGTGCCGCGCCCGATCACGGACAAATCCACGTCATCAGCAATGGGCACTTTGCGTGTATGCACGCGCAGAATTTCCTCGCGGCCTTTTACATCCGGACGCGCGACAACCACACGGCGGTCAAAACGCCCGGGCCGGAGAAGTGCCGGATCGAGCACGTCGGGCCGGTTCGTCGCGGCGATAAGAATCACACCTTCGTTCGATTCGAAGCCGTCCATTTCAACCAGCAGCGCGTTCAACGTTTGTTCGCGCTCGTCATGCCCTCCGCCGAGGCCCGCGCCCCGGTGGCGCCCGACGGCGTCAATTTCGTCTATAAAGATGATGCACGGAGCGTTCTTCTTGCCCTGCTCAAAGAGGTCGCGTACGCGGCTCGCGCCCACGCCTACAAACATCTCGACAAAGTCCGATCCCGAGATGGAGAAGAAAGGAACGTTTGCTTCGCCTGCAATCGCCCGCGCCAGCAAAGTTTTGCCGGTCCCCGGGGGCCCCACGAGGAGCACGCCTTTCGGAATGCGTCCGCCGAGCTTCTGGAACTTTTGTGGATCTTTCAGGAACTCGATAATTTCCTGCAGCTCTTCTTTGGCCTCGTCCGTTCCCGCAACATCCTTAAAAGTTGCTTTCTTTTGCTGCGCCGAAAGGAGCCGCGCGCGCGACTTCCCGAAACTCAGCGCTTTGTTTCCCCCGGCTTGCATCTGGCGCATCAGGAAAAACACGAAGCCGGCCAGCAAAATGAGCGGCAGGGCGTTCAACAGAATCAGCAGCCAGTCTCCGCTGTGCACCTCTTTGACTTTGATTTGCACCGCCTTGTCGCGCAGGTTCTTGGCCAGGTCGGGCGCGGCCTCCTTGAATACCGTCACGTGAAACTTGCGGTTCGCCGGGCGGACGTACTCACCCTGAAGTTCGTAACTGTTTGGAGAAAGGTAGAGCGTGACTTCCTTGACGTCGCCCTGGTCCACGTGGCCCATGAACTCGCTGTAGCTGGGCTCGTCTTCTCGCGCTTGTGACCCGTTCTTGGACACCAGTTGCCAGAGCATCACGCCCAGGAAAACTATGCAGATCCAGAACAGTATTGTTTTCACCGTCGAACTAGAATTCACGTTGTCCTCACTTATAGCCTAAACGAAATGCGGCTCCCCGCGCTTACTTTTTTCGGCGTTTGCTGCTCCTGGTAAAAGCTCCCCTGCTCCCGCTAGTAAGCTGCCGGAAATTGCATCCCATCCCGTTATCCGCTGCCAGGCCGTAGCCGACCCATAGTTCCTTAGATGCCGTCCGGAAGCCAAAGTAATCGGGCTCCAGGTTCACCCGGCGTCGCGCCGGCTTGTCCAGCAGCACGGCCATGCGAATCGACCGCGGCTGGCTCTCTCCGAGGCGGCGCAACAGAAAATCCTGGGTGACGCCGCTCTCCAGTACCGCATCTACAAGCAAAACGTCTCGGCCTTTCAGTTCCGGCCGCGAGCCGAAAAATACTTCGCGCCGCGCATGCCCCGCTTGCTCAACGTCTCGAACATCCTCGCGCACAAAGTGGCAGACCACCGGGCCGTCCATATGCCGGATCAAATCCGCCGCAAAAACGAATCCGCGGTCCAGCGTAATAACCACGTCTACCCGCCGTCCGCAATATTCGCGGTTGACCTCGCGCCCCAGCGCCGCTACGCGAGAGGAAATCCGCACTGCGGAAATCGCCGCTCCTCTTCGGGCGCCCGCGCGTAACTCGACGCGCTCCCGTACCACCTTGACCGCCAGGCGTCCGCTCATCAAAAAGATTCCTCGGCGATCACGATTCCCGCTCGCGTTCTTTCGTCGGCCGCAAACTCGGAAGCCACCGGCAGGCCGCGAGCCCAAACGAGGACTCCGCCGCTTGTCAGCACTGGCCAGTCTTCGCGCTCCCATCGGCTGACGCGCTTTTCACTCAACAAGCGTTTCAGCTTGTGCTCATGTTGCCGCCCGAGAGCATGCAGCGTGTCTCCGGGTCGCCAGTTTCGCAGCACCAGGGGCGAACGCAACCGGTCGCGGTCCAGAACCTCGCCTCTCTGACTAGTTTCCCCTCTCTGTTGAGGCCAGTCAATCACCCTGAGGCGGAATACACACCCCAATTCCGGAATTTTCACGCATGTTTGGCCGGACGACAGATCAACCGTGTGGGCGAATTCCCGTGGCGCTGGATGTGACTTTTTGCTTTTGCGCCCGCCAGCAAGAAACGCCAGCTCATCCCGCTCACGCCGCACTTCCACACCGCCTGGCAACTGCACCGTTTTGCCGCTTTGCCCGCGCTGCGCCAACTCCAGAACTGCCTCCACATGGCTCGCGCCGATTTCCCCCGGACGTGTCTTGAGGCCTCCCACGATGCGTCGCACAATCCGTTTGCTTAACGCCAGCGTCCGCTGATTTTTCTCTACAATCTCCCTGCCGGGTGTCTCCCCCGTCTTCTCGCTACTAGGTTTTTCCGTTTTCCACGGATCAAGCAGATCGCCGATCCCGATGCGCATTCCCCCGGCGCTTTTCTGCGTGAATTCCGTCATTCGTTCTTCGAGGATCGCCTCGAAAAATGCTTCATCCTCTCGCGCCAGTTCTGCGAGCGTTGCCAAATGATTGGCGACGCCTGGCTTAAATTGTTTCTCAAGGAGAGGTAGCAGCTTCTTTCGAATGCGCGCGCGTGTCCTGGTGGTGTCGAGATTGGTGAGGTCTTCTCGCCAGCCCTGCTTGCGTGATTTCAGGTAGGCGCGTAGCTCCTCGCGTCGCACCGCGAGCAAAGGACGAAATACATGCCCGGCGACTGGATGGATTCCTCCCAGTCCCGCAATCCCTGTGCCGCGCAAAATATGCGCGAGCACAGTTTCCCCCTGATCGTCCGCCGTGTGCGCCACGGCGACATAGTCCACATGGCCTTCTTTCACCAGCCGTTCGAAGAACGCGTACCGCGCTCGTCTCGCGGCATCCTCCAGGTTTGCTTTCTCCCGCTTCGCCATCCCCGCCACGTCACCGCGATCTGCGTGATACGCTAGCCCCACCTTTCTTGCCAGCGCCGCCACAAACTTTTCGTCCACATTGGACGCCTTGGCGCGCAATTGGTGGTTGAAATGAACCACGCTTAACACAATCCCGAGCTCCTCTCGAATCTCCAGCAGCAAGAGCAGCAGCGCCACCGAATCCGCTCCGCCCGATACCGCTACGCCCACGCGGTCTCCTGCCTTGACCGTTTTCTGCAGAAAATCCCGGGCGCTCTTCTTCAGTGCCCCTGTTTTCTCCATCCGGGGCGCGCTCTTTGCTTTCTTACCGCTCACTAGTTACCAACCTCTTCTGCCCTTAGCCGAACCGCAAGTCGACCTTTGATTTCTGTCTGGAGCAAATCGTAGCATGCAGAAGCATCGTCTGAGGCTCGGAAGGAAGCTGTGGATATCCTCAATCCATTGCTTGACATTTTTCCCCACCGTTGTCATACTCACTGGGCTGTAGAAGTGCCTTTCTGCTGGACAGGGGGGCTTATCGCTCTTTGACAACCGATACGATGTGCCAGAATCCGTTCGAAATCCATTCGGCTTTCGAGCACGAATGGTTTGAGTAAATCGAGCGACAATAATTCGCTTGGCAGGCTGCCTGGGATGCAAATCCCGGGATTTTTTTTCGCCAAGCAACAGGCTTCAAACGAGAGTTTGATCCTGGCTCAGAACGAACGCTGGCGGCGTGCTTAACACATGCAAGTCGAGTGCGCGGTTGTAGCAATACAACTGGCGCAC
>JACXTT010000247.1_pt1 | contig 89633 bp, 76 predicted proteins | sample 9270951 | NCBI WGS metagenome assembly JACXTT01 (sample SAMN15532306, study PRJNA645909) | rock metagenome | isolation source: weathered quartz diorite | place: Puerto Rico | collected 2017-06-21 | reverse complement strand
AGGGCATGGGCAATGCCGCCCAGGCGCTCGACCAGCCGTCCCGCATCCGGTGCGCACACCGTGGCGTGCCCCACCTTGCGCCCCACACGCGGCTGCTTGCCGTAGTCGTGCCAGTGCGCGTCCACGGCTTGCAGCACCGGTGTGGCATCCGGCAACTCGCCGATCCAGTTGAACATGGCCGACAGGCCACGGGCCGAGGTGTCCCCCAGCGGCAGGCCAAGCACGGCGCGCACATGGTTCTCGAACTGGCTGGTCAATGCGCCTTCGATGGTCCAGTGACCCGAGTTGTGCACGCGCGGAGCCATCTCGTTGCCCAGCAGTTCGCCGCCCTTGACGAACAGCTCGAGGGCAAACACGCCGACGTATTCCAGCTTCTCCGCGAGCGTGCGGGCGAGCCGGGTGGCCCGCTCCTGCAGCGAGGCGATGTCCCGCGCCGGCGCCAGGCTCAGCGACAGCACGCCGTCGGTGTGCCAGTTCTGGGTGAGCGGCCAGGTGCGGAACTCGCCATCACGCGCCCGCACCGCAATGACCGAGAGCTCCCGGTCGAACGGCACGAAGGCCTCGAGGATCAGGCCGTGCGCGGCCGCCTGGGGGCCCAGCGCGGCCCACGCCGCATCGGCATCGGCCATCGCCTTGATGCGGAACTGGCCCTTGCCGTCGTAGCCCAGCCGGCGGGTCTTGAGGATGGCCGGCGTACCGATCGTCGCGAGCGCGCGATCGAGGTCCTCGCGGGTATCGATGGCCTCGAAGTCCGGCGTGTGCAGGCCACACTCGCGGAACAGGGTCTTCTCGGCGAGGCGATCCTGCGCCACCGCCAGCGCCCGCGGCGCCGGGAACACCGCCACGCGTTCTGCCAGCCAGTGCGCGGTCTCCGCCGGCACGTTCTCGAAATCAAAGGTGACCACGTCAACCTGGCGCGCAAAGTGTTCCAGCGCGTCGTAGTCGGTCCAGTCCGCCACCACCAGGGGGGCGACCTGTCCGGCGCAGGCATCGGCCGCGCTGTCGACCACCAGGCTCTTCACCCCCAGCGGGGCGGCGGCAAGGGCCAGCATGCGGGCAAGCTGGCCGCCGCCGAGGATGCCGAGTACGGGTTGGCGACGCGTGCTCACGCGCGGGGGTCCGGGTGATCGAGCACGCTCTGGGTCTGACGGGTGCGATAGGCGTCGAGCGCCTTGGCCAGCGAGGGATCATGCAGGGCCAGCACCGAGGCGGCCAGCAGGCCCGCATTCACCGCACCGGCGCGACCGATGGCCAGCGTGCCGACCGGAATGCCGGCCGGCATCTGCGCGATCGACAGCAGCGAATCCATGCCGTTGAGCGCCTTGGACTGCACCGGCACGCCCAGCACGGGCAACCGCGTCTTCGCCGCCAGCATGCCCGGCAGGTGGGCCGCGCCGCCGGCGCCGGCGATGATGACCTGGATGCCACGCTCCACCGCCTCGTCGGCGTACTGGAACAACAGGTCGGGCGTGCGGTGCGCCGAAACTACGCGCACCTCGTGCGCAACGCCCAGTTCTGCCAGGACGTTGGCTGCGTGCTCCATGGTTTCCCAGTCCGAGCGGGAGCCCATCACAACGCCCACGCGCGGCGGGAGGGAAGTCGAGGTCATGACCCAAGCCATCCAAAAGGGGTTATTGTACGGACTTTCCGCGTTTCGGCACGAACCCGTTCATCCATGGATAAACGCCTGCTCGACATCCTCTGCTGCCCGGTCAGCAAGGTTCCGGTCCGTCTTCTTGCCCGCAGCGAGATGGAGGCCCTCAACGCCGCCATCGCCTCCGGCCAGGTCCAGAACGTGGCCGGGACGGCCGTCCGGACCGCCCTTTCCGAGGGCCTGATCACCACCGACCGCAAGGTGATCTACCGGGTCGACGACGGCATCCCCGTCATGCTTCCCGAAGAGGGCATCGGCACCCTCCAGCTGCGGGACTTCCCGGCCGCCGCCTGACGTCCCCGGGGCCGGCTCATCGCAGGTCCCTGCGCCGTGCTGTGAACGCGTCGACATATATCGAAGCGACGCATGACAGCGCGGCCGGCTTTCACGTATTGTAGGCATGCGTATTGTCGGAACGGGCCGCACGCACGTCGGCATCACTTCAGGGGTGTGGCGATGAAAGACGCCAGTGAACCTTCCAACATCGTCAGCCTGACCCAGCGCCTGGACCCGTCCAGCGAGCGCGGAGGCGCCCTTTTGAACACCGTACGGGACGTCGCGGGTCGCCGCCTGCAGATTTTGATCAACGGCATGTTCGAACATGTCGATGATGCCCTCTTCGACCTGGCGGAGAAGGCCGAGAACAACGCGGCGCAGATGCACTATTTCGACGGCATGCGCGAAGTGCGCAAGCGTCGTCCGATCGTCGAGCGCAGCTTTCTCACCCATGTGTCGCGCGAACTGAGCGACTTCGCCGCCAACCAGCGCAACATGCCCAGCAATGGCATCCAGTTGCCGGTCGGCACCGCGGAGCTGTCGCTGGTGGCCGACAACGAGCTGGAAGAGTCGCTGGCCATCACCAGCATGATCGGCAAGAACGAAACGCGCCTGACGCGCGAGCTGTTCTCCGTGAACCAGCGCCTCTCGGTCATCTACGGTGGCCTGAAGATCGAGGACAGTTCCAATCCGGTGGGCCCGGCCGCGCTGTCGCAGGCCTTCCGCCTGGCGATGCGCGAGCTCAACGCCGAGATGCGCGTCAAGCTCATCATCTACAAGCTGTTCGATCGGTACGTGCTGGCCTCGCTGGATGAGCTGTACCAGGAGATCAACGCGGAGCTGATCCGGGCCGGCGTGCTGCCGCAGCTGCGCCAGGAAGTGGCGCGTGGCGGTGCCGCGGGACGTACCGGCGGCGCGGCCGCCGGTGCCGAGGATGGCCAGGAAGGGGCCTTCGTCGCAGAAGACGACGGCAGCGCGTCCAGCGAACTGCTGCAGACCCTGCAGACCCTGTTCAGTGCCCGCCGCGGCGCGCCGGCCACCGCCATGCGCATCCCCGCCGGTGCCGTGCAGATGCCCAGCGCCAACGAGCTGATCGGCGCGCTGAGCGTGCTGCAGAGCCAGGCGGCCATCAACCAGGCGGTTCCGCTGCGCACCGGCAGCGGCAACGCGCTGGACCTGGCGGGCGAGGTACAGCAGCTCAAGGAACACCTGCTGGCCCAGATCGGCTCGTTGCGCGGCGAGAAGCCGAGCCAGGTGTCGACCATCGACGAGGACACCATCGACCTCGTCGGCATGCTGTTCGAGTTCATCCTCGAAGACCGCAACCTGCCCACCGACATGCAGGTCCTGCTGGCCCGCCTGCAGATTCCCTACCTCAAGGCCGCCATCCTCGACCGCAAGCTGTTCGCGCACCGCCAGCACCCGGCGCGCCGCCTGCTCGACAGCCTGGCGGACGCCGCCAAGGGCTGGTCGGCGGAATCGGACCGCGACCACCGCCTGCACGACAAGATCAAGTCCATCGTCGACCGCCTGCTGCAGGACTTCGACGATGACATCACCATCTTCGAACGCCTCTGCGTCGAGCTGCAGGAATTCCAGGACATCAGCCGTCGCCGCGCGGAACTGGCCGAGCAGCGCGTGGCCGAGTCCACCCGCGGACGCGAGAAGCTGGAGCAGGCGCGCCGTCGCGCCGCCCGCGAAATCCTCAGCCGCATAGACGGCCATACCCTGCCGCCGCTGATCCACGGCGTGCTGTCGCGTGCCTGGGCCAACTACCTGGTGCTGACCATCCTGCGCCAGGGCGAGGAATCCCCCGAGTTCCGCGACGCGCTGCGCTTCGCCAACGATTTCATCGACAGCACCAAGCCGGCCCGCACCCTGGACGAGCGCCGCGCGCTGCGCCAGATGCTGCCGGGCATCGAGCGTGCCCTGCGCCGCGGCCTCGCCAATGTCGCCTTCCAGGAAAGCGACATCGACCGCCTGCTGGCCCAGCTGCATACCTATTACCGCCACCAGCTCGGCGAGTCCGTGCCGGAGGCCGAGATCCAGGCGGTGGAGGAACCCAGCAGCCTGCCGATCCCCGAGAGCATCCAGCCGATCGCGGAATCCGAGGCGGAGCTGGCCCGTTCCGAACCGGAAGCCGAGCCGGTGATCGACACGCCGGAAATGCAGCTCGTCGCCGAACTCAAGCCCGGCACCTGGCTGGAGTTCACCACCGGCCCGGAGACCGTCGAGCGCGCCAAGCTCTCCTGGATCAGCCCGATGAGCGGCCGCTACCTGTTCGTGAACCGTCGCGGCCTCAAGGTCGCCGACCATGCACCGCACGAGCTGGCCGAGGCACTCGCTCGCGGCACGGCACGCGTACTTGATTCCACGGCCCTGTTCGACCGCGCGCTGGACGCCATCGTCGGTCGCCTCAGCCAGCCAGCCACGGCGACCAGCCCAGCGACCGAATGACAGCCCAAGCCCTTGTTCCACCGGCGTCCGACCTGATCCGGGCGGACGTCGAGCGCGCCTTTGCCGAAGACATCGGCACGGGCGACGCCACCGCCGACCTGCTTCCCGCCGACGCACTGGCCAGCGCCACGCTCACCTGCCGCGAAGACGCCGTCATCGCCGGCAAGGCATGGTTCGACATGTGCTTCGCCACGCTGGACCCGGACGTGCAGATCGAATGGTCGCTGCACGACGGCGATCGCGCCCGGGCCGGCTCGGTGATCTGCCGCCTGCGCGGACGCGCCCGACCGATGGTGAGCGCCGAACGCTCGGCGCTGAATTTCCTGCAGCTGCTGTCCGGCACCGCGACCCAGGCCGCGGCCTATGTCGCCGCCGTGGCCGGCACCGGCGTGCGCGTGCTCGATACGCGCAAGACCGTGCCCGGCCTGCGACTGGCCCAGAAGTACGCGGTCCGCTGCGGCGGCGGCCACAATCACCGGGTGGGCTTGTACGACGCCATCCTGGTGAAGGAAAACCACATCATCGCCGCCGGCGGCATCCGACAGGCGGCCGAGGCGGCCCGCAGGCTGCATCCGTCCCTGCTGCTGGAAATCGAGGTGGAGAACCTCGATGAACTGCGGCAGGCGCTGGATGCCGGCGCCGATCGCATCATGCTGGACAACTTCACCCTGCCCCTGATGCGCGAGGCCGTGGCGATTGCCGAAGGCCGCGCGGAGCTGGAGATTTCGGGCAACGTGGACCTGGGCACGATCGCCGACTACGCCAGCACCGGCGTCGACTACATCTCGGTGGGCGCGCTGACCAAGCACGTGCGCGCCATCGATCTGTCCCTGCGCCTGCAACTGGACTGAAGCCCAGGGCCCGGTACCCGCCGGGCGCCGGCTCCGGCCGCTGAAAGCCAACGCCGCGCCGAGGCCGGGGACGCCCGGCTCAGCCTTCCGGGTACGGACCACTTTTGTCGCCCGTGGCGATGCCTTCACCTTGCAAGCCACACGCGCCGCCTACACTCTCGCCCCATGAGCGAACTTCCCGACCTGATCCTGCTGCTGGCCTTGCTGGCCATCGTCGGCACCTGGCTGAAGCTGAGCCGCGCCCGCGAGCAGGCCACCGAGGAGGCGCGCCAGCAATGCCTCCAGCATGGCCTGCAGCTCCTCGACGAAAGCGTGGGACTGCGCAGCGTGCGCCTGCGGCGCAGCAACGGGCGCCTGTTCTGGGAGCGCTGCTACACGTTCGAGGTCAGCATCGACGGCGACGATCGGGAACCGGGTCGACTGTGGATAGCCGGCCGCATCCTCACCGGCCTGAGCCTGCCCACCATCCAGAGCCACCTGCCCGGCCTGCTGACCGAGCACGTACCCCCGCCGGTGGCGAGCAACGTGATCCCGTTGCAGCCGCGACTGCGCCGGGACAGCCGCCTGCATTGAGGCGGCCGCCAGGGATTACTTCACGACCCGCAGGAACGGCGCGCTGCGCTTGGGCTTGTCGCCCGCCTGGTCGCTTTCCGGCGACGGCGGCGTGTCATCGGGATCGGACGGCGGCGGATTGTCCCCGCCTTCGTCGGCGGGAAACATCATGCCTTGCCCATTCTCCTGCGCGTACAGCGCGAGCACGGCCTGCACCGGGATGTGGATGTTGTGGCTGACCCCGGAAAAACGGGCCTGGAAGCTGATCCAGTCGTTGCCCAGGTCGAGGTTGGCCACCGCCCGCATGGCCAGGTTCAGCACCACCTGGCCGTTCTTTATGACCTGGGGCGGCACCCGCACGCCTTCGCGGCCGGCATCCACCAGCACGTAGGGGGTGAGATTGTTGTCGGTGATCCAGTCGTAGATCGCCCTCAGCAGGTAAGGGCGATTGGAGCTCATCGGCGGTAGCTTGTCGTCGGTCATTCACGAACCTGCTGGAGACCGGCATCACGGGCGTTTCCCGGAGCCTGGTCGAACGGATGGGGGAAGTTTAATGCGAAAGCCGAGGCGAGATGTCGCAGGGGCGCATCGGGGCGCGCGGCGAACCTGCGTCATGCGAAATCGCTCCTCCAGACCGGCCCACGCCGGGGACGGCCTGCGGGGAACCGGCGATCAGGGGCGCATGGCCTTTTCTTCGGCGGTCATGCTGCGGACGTAGCCCTGGCTGGCGAACAGGCGCTCACCGTAGTCCAGGATGGGCTTGCCGTCCCTGCCCAGGTCCACGCCCAGCCAGGGCAGGCGCCAGATCACCGGGGCGACCAGGCAATCGGTCAGGCTCATCTCGGGATTGAGGAAGAACCGCGAGGCCTTGAACAGCGGCAAGGAGGACAGCAGGTGCTCGCGCAGGCGCTTGCGGGCTGCGTCCGCAGGGCGGCCACCGGCCTTGACGAGGTCCACTTCGGGCAACCAGTCCAGCTCGATCCGTACCGTGGCCAGCCGCAAGCGGGCCCGCGACAGGGGGTCGATCGGCATCAAGGGAGGGTGCGGATAGCGTTCGTCGAGGTATTCGCAGACGACCGCCGTGTTGTAGAGGGTGAGATCCCTGTCGACCAGGGTCGGCGTGGTGCCGTAGGGGTTCAGTTCGAGCAGGTCTTCCGGGGGCTTGGCCGGATCCACGAGTACCCGTTCATAGCTGACGCCCTTGGCGGCGAGTACCAGCCGGGTGCGGTGGCACTGGATGCCGTCCGCGGTGGTGTACAGGGTGAGTGCGGTACGCGAACGAGCGCTTTGAACCATGCGCGATCTCCCCAACCGACATTAAGCGGGTACGGCGGCACTGGGCCGCCGTACCTCAGGCCATGGAGCGGCGTCTCAGTGGACGTCCTTCCAATATTCCTTCTTTAGCAGATATGCCAGGAAAGTGAAGCCCGCCAGGAAGAGTAGCACCCAGATGCCATAGCGCTGGCGCTGCAGGGCGGCCGGCTCGGCGGCGTACTCGAGGAACGCCGTCAGGTCGCGCGTGGCCTGCTGGTACTGGGCCGGCGTGAGCTTGCCCGGCTTGGACAGCTCGAGCTTCTCGACCTCGTCAGAACCTTCCTTCTTCACCGCCGTCTGCACGCCCTGCAGTTCCCACAAGGGGTTCGGCATCGAGGCGTTCGGGAAGACCGTGTTGTTCCAGCCCACCGGGCGGCTGGGGTCCACGTAGAAGGAGTTCAGGTAGCCGAACACCCAGTCCGGACCCTCTTCCTTGGTGCGCACTTCCAGCGAGAGATCCGGCGGTGCCTTGCCGAAGTACTGCTGGGCCAGGTCCTCGGGCATGTGCGAGGTCACCGGGTCGCCGAACTTGGCGCCGGTGAAGTTGAGGTTCTTCATCACCTCGTCTTCGCTCAGGCCCAGGTCCTCGGCGAGGCGCGAGTAACGCACGTACTTCAGCGAGTGGCAGCCGACGCAGTAGTTGAAGAACAGCTTGGCGCCGCGCTGCAGCGAGGCCTGGTCGCGGATGTTCGTGCCGGCGGGGGCCAGGTGGCCCTCTTCGGCGGACACCGTCGACGTGGCGCCGACCAAGAGGCCCACGGAAAGTGCAAACGAGTAGATGGCTTTCTTCATCGGGGACTGTCGCTTAGTCATGGTCAAACACCACCCGCTCCGGCACCGGCTTGGTCTTTTCCCAGCCAAGGCGCGTGTAGCACCACAGGAACACGAAGTACCCGAAGTAGAGCAAGGTCATCACGCGGCCGAACGTGTTTTCCCAGAAGGTGGCGTCCGAAGGAACCCACTCGACGAGCTTCTCGCCCACCACGCCGGCGCCCACCAGGGCCAGGCCGATGAAGGAACCGGCGAAGGTCAGCAGCGCCGCCTTGAAGCCGGTGCCGCGATAGCGGATGGAGCGCACCTTGCCCGCATCGATCCACGGCAGCAGGAACAGCAGCGCGATGGCGCCGAACATGCCCAGCACGCCCCAGAAGGCGGTGCCGAAGAACGACGGGATCATGCGCAGGATCGCGTAGAACGGGGTGAAGTACCACGACGGCTTGATGTGCGTCGGGGTCACCAGGTTGTTCGCCGGCAGGAAGTTGTCGTGCTCGAGGAACCAGCCACCGAACGTCGGCGCGAAGAAGATGATGAACGCGGCGATGATCAGGAAGAAGCCGACGCCGAACGTGTCCTTCACCGAGTAGTACGGGTGGAAGGGAATGCCATCGGCCGGTGCCTTCGGATCCCAGCGGTTGCCCTTCGGGCCGTGCTTGACGTCGACGCCGTCGGGGTTGTTCGAGCCCACTTCGTGCAGGGCGGCCAGGTGCAGCACCACCAGCAACAGCAGCACGATCGGCAGCGCGATCACGTGCAGCGCGAAGAAGCGGTTGAGCGTGGCGTCTGCCGGCAGGTAGTCGCCCATGATCCATTCGACCAGGCTGCCGCCGATCACCGGGATGGTGCCGAACAGCGAGATGATCACCTTGGCGCCCCAGAACGACATGTTGCCCCACGGCAGCACGTAGCCCATGAAGGCCTCGGCCATCAGCGCGAGGAAGATCAGCATGCCGAGCAGCCACACCAGTTCGCGGGGCTTCTGGTACGAGCCGTACATCAGGCCGCGGAACATGTGCAGGAACACCACCACGAAGAACAGCGACGCGCCGGTGGAGTGCATGTAGCGGATCAGCCAGCCCCACTCCACGTCACGCATGATGTACTCGACCGAGTTGAAGGCTTCCGCCGCACTCGTCTTGTAGTTCATGGTGAGGAAGATGCCGGTGACGATCTGGTTGACCAGCACCACCAGGGCGAGCGAACCGAAGTAGTACCAAAGATTGAAATTCTTCGGCGCGTAGTACTCGGTCATGTGCTTGCGGTACGCCGGCATCAGGCCAGGCGCGCGCTCATTGACCCAATCGCCGATACGCGTGAATACGTTGGCCATCAGCCGGCCTCCTTCGGATCCACGCCAATCTGGATGTGCGTGTCATCGATGAAATGGTACGGCGGCACCAGCAGGTTCTTCGGTGCCGGCACGCCCGCGTAGACGCGGCCAGACATGTCGTAGCGCGACTTGTGGCAGGGGCAGTAGAAGCCACCCTTCCAGTCCGGATCGAACGGCTCGGGCTTCATCACCGGGACGAAGTCGGGCACGCAACCCAGGTGGGTGCACAGGCCCACCAGCACCAGCCACTCGGGCTTGATGGAGCGGGCTTCGTTCTGCGCGTACTTGGGCTGCTGCTCGGCCGAGCCCTGGTCGGACTTGGCATCGACCAGGCGACTGTCCTGACTGGGCAGCGCATCAAGCTGGGTCTTGGTGCGATTGACCACGAAGACCGGGAGACCGCGCCACGGGAAGGTGACCTTCTGGCCCTCCTCGATCTTGCTGATGTCGACCGTCACCGGCGCACCCGCGGACTTGGCCCGCGCACTGGGCTCCCACGACTTGATGAAGGGCACAGCTGCCGCGACGACTCCCACACCACCGACCACGGCCGTGGTCGCTGTGAGGAAACGGCGGCGGCCGTGATCGACGACTTCGTTCGCCATCAGGCTCTCCGGTACTTACATGCCATTGAGACGCGGAACTTAAGAGTTCCACAGGTGCTTGCCAAGCGCGTCGACATGTACGACAGCGGGAGTGACCCCACTGCGAACCGGAAAAACCCCAGCAACTCCCCCATTACAGCAGGTACGCGGCGCCGCCACGATCAGCCTGCGGCAATGCCGCAGGCCATCCGCTTCCGGGCACCTTGCGCACCGGGAAGCTCCCGGGACGACCCGCTTCGCAAGCGCCAGTAGAATCCGGCTCTCGCAAATCGCGTTAGTGTAGCGTCAGGGCATGACTCGTACAATAAAAGCGGTGCTTTTGCCGCACCCACGCATAACCCGACCTAACGCCTTGCCACGAAAAGCATAACGACATGAAACATGCCGCAGGCACGCTCGCCTTCATTGCCCGCTTCGTCGTGATCGGGCTGGCGGCTGCCTTCGTCATCAGCCTGATGTGGCCCAATGTGGGCAATCGGCTGCGCCAACATTTCGGCGTCGGCCAGCCCGGCCCGGAAGCTCCGGCGGCCGTGGCGCCCGCCGCCCCCGTCAGTGGCCCGGCCTCCTATGCCGATGCGGTCGCGCGCGCCGCGCCCTCGGTGGTGAACATCTACGCCAACAAGATGGTCACCGAGCAGGCCGTGCAGATGTACACCGACCCGGTGCTGCAACGGCTGTTCGGCGGGCGTCCCGCCGGCCCCGCCTACAAGCGGCGCGAGCAGAACCTGGGTTCCGGCGTGATCGTGAGCAGCCAGGGCTACGTGCTCACCAACAACCACGTGATCGCCAACGCCGACGACATCCAGGTACTGCTCTACGACGGTCGCGTGGCCAAGGCCAAGGTGGTCGGGGCGGACATGGAGACCGACCTGGCCGTGCTGAAGATCGATGCCGGCAACCTGCCCGTCATCCATATCGCCGACCGCCACGCCGTGCGTACCGGCGACGTGGTGCTGGCGATCGGCAATCCGCTGGGCCTCAACCAGACGGTGACCATGGGCATCGTCAGCGCGATCGGACGACAGTTGAGCAGCGGCAGCCCGGAGGACTTCATCCAGACGGACGCGGCGATCAATCTCGGCAATTCGGGCGGCGCCCTGGTCAATACCGAAGGCGAACTGGTCGGCATCAATACCCTGCTGATCGGCAAGGCCGCGAACGCCGAGGGCATCAGCTTCGCCATCCCCGTGGCCAGCGCCAAGAAGGTGCTCGACCAGATCATCGACACCGGCCATGTCGTGCGCGGCTGGATGGGGGCGGACTACACCTTCGTCCCCGTGGCCGCCGACAGCGGCCTGCCCGCCGCGGCCCGCGGGGCCGTGGTCACCGACATCTATCCCGGCGGACCGGCCGCCCAGGCCGGCATCCAGCCGCACGACATCCTGCTGCGGCTGGGCAAGGAAGACATCGTCGATCCGGCGGACCTGCGCCGGCATGAGGCTGCGCTCAAGCCGGGCAGCAAGGTCGAAGTCTCCGGGCTGCGCAACGGCACGCCCTTCCGCACCGAGGTAATCCTGGCGCAGCGCCCGCCGCAGACACCCACCGCCTCACTGGATGGTTGATACACCCGCCGCGACCGGCATCCGCCCGCCCGGGGCATGGATGGCCTGCCCGTAGCGCCGGCGCAGCGTGCCCACGCGTTCCACGTAAACCCGGGTTTCGTCGTAAGGCGGTACGCCGTTGTAGCGCTGCACGGCGCCCGGGCCTGCGTTGTACGCCGCGGCGGCCAGTTGCTCGTTGCCGTTGAAGGTGCGCAGCAGCAGGCCGAGGTAACGGGCGCCGCCGCGGATGTTCTGCGCGCTATCGAAGGCATCCCGCACGCCCATGTCCAACGCGGTGCCCGGCATCAGCTGCATCAGGCCCTGCGCCCCCTTGATCGACAGCGCCCGCGGATTGAAGGCGCTTTCGGCATGGATGATGGCGCGCAGGAAGGCCTCGTCGACACCCGACTCCCGGCTGGCCAGCTGGATCACGTCGGTATAGGCGGAGACATTGAGTGCCACCGAGTCCCACCGGATGGTGGAGCGCAGGTTGCAGGCCACACAGGTGGCGATATAGGTGAACAGCATGGTCACCGCGTGGTCCTGCTGCCCCGCGGGCCGCAAGTTCGTGTACTCGACGCTGCCGTCCTTGCGGACCACGCGGTACACCGCGCCGCGCAGCACGCGATCGCCGTCGGCGGACACCTTGGCTGCCGGGTTGCCCGGAACCGAGCTGCTGCGCGCGGGGCCAGTCTCGCTGTAGCTCCATTGCCCCGGCTTGCCGTCGGGCGGCGGGGGCGGCGGCACGCGACGTGCCGTGGTGTCCACCGAATCCTTGATCCAGGCCAGCGAGGTCACCGGCGGCGCCGCGACCTGGGCCCTGGCTGCCGACGTCTCGGCTGAACCCTGCACACGCGTGAGCGCCGGGGCTGCAGCCTTCGGGGTCGCCTTGCGGCGCACGGGCTCGGGCGCACCGGCGATCTTGCTGCATGCCTGGTAGCCGGCCGCGCTGCTGCTGAACACGGTCTCGCCGGACGCGCCGGTACAGCGATAGAGCACCCCGGCGTGGCTGATCGTGGGCAGTCCAAACAGGCCCAGCAAGAGGGCGCAGGCCGACACCAACCTGTGCAAGGCCGGATCACGTCTCCGTGGCGGCAGCCGCCGGATCACGGTCCCCGCACCGACCGCGGCGCCCCGGCCACGACCCGATCCCGGCCCAACTTACCCATACTTCCCCCTTCCAGAACATTCCCGCCGCGGTTCACCGACGCCGGGCGGCTGCAGTGTGCCCCCAGCCACGGCAGCAGCCAAGCGTCACCTGGCCATTTCGTGCGGCAGGGCAAACTTGCCATCCCCGACCAGCCGGCAACAGCATGCAAGTATTTGACCAAGCTGGCGGTTCGGCTGGCAGGCACGGTGCGGTCAGCGTAAACTGTGCGGTTCGGCGATCTTCCCGCCACCCTGCGAACCACGGTACCAAGAGCCTGTTCAATGCCTTTCCATAGTCTGCGTTGTGCACAAATGGCCACCAGGGAGTGGACTGTGGCGCAGCGCCTGACCGGCTGTCAGGTCAAGCCGCAGGCCGCTCCCCGGTGGCCATTTGTACACAACCCAAAGGGCCGGGCCGGTGTGCCCGCCATCCAGCGTCATCACTCAGTCGTGTGTCGACATACACTCCTCGCTCCTCAAAACCGGCGCCATCCATGGCGCCTCCCCGCGTACCATCGTTCTTCCCTGGCTGGCGGGCACACAGGCCCGGCGCGGACCATGGAAAGGCATTAAACAGGTTCTTATCCCATGACCGGCAAGCTTTTCATCAAAACCCACGGCTGCCAGATGAACGAGTACGACTCGGCCAAGATGGCCGACGTCCTCAAGGCCTCGCATGGGCTGGAACTGACCCTGGACGAATCCGAGGCGGACGTCATCCTGGTCAATACCTGCTCGATCCGCGAGAAGGCCCAGGAAAAGGTGTTCAGCCAGCTTGGCCGCTGGAAGGAGCACAAGCAGGGCGGCAAGCCGGTACTGATCGGCGTGGGTGGCTGCGTGGCCTCCCAGGAAGGCAAGGACATCATCAAGCGTGCGCCGTACGTGGACCTGGTGTTTGGCCCGCAGACCCTGCATCGCCTGCCCGAGCTGATCGAAGCCCGTCGCAACAGCGGCAAGCCGCAGGTGGACATCAGCTTCCCGGAGATCGAGAAGTTCGACCGCCTGCCCGAACCCCGCGCCGAAGGCCCGACGGCGTTCGTATCGATCATGGAAGGCTGCTCCAAGTACTGCTCCTACTGCGTGGTGCCCTACACCCGCGGCGAGGAGATCAGCCGCCCGTTCGACGACGTGCTGGTGGAAGTGGCCCAGTTGGCCGAGCAGGGCGTGCGTGAAGTGACCCTGCTGGGCCAGAACGTCAACGCCTATCGCGGCCCCACGCACGACGGCGGCACCGCCGACCTCGCCGTGCTGATCCATGCCATCGCGCAGATCGAAGGCATCGGTCGCATCCGCTTCACCACCTCGCATCCGCTGGAATTCTCCGACTCGCTGATCGAGGCGTACGCGAACGTGCCGCAGTTGTGCAACTTCCTGCACCTGCCGGTGCAGGCGGGTTCGGACCGCATCCTCACCGCGATGAAACGCGGTTACACCACGCTGGAATTCAAGCAGAAGATCCGCAAGCTGCGCGCCGTGCGCCCGGACATCTGCCTCTCCTCGGACTTCATCGTGGGCTTCCCCGGCGAGACCGACGAGGATTTCGAAAAGACCATGAAACTGATCGAGGACGTCGGCTTCGACCAGAGCTTCTCCTTCATCTTCTCCGCGCGCCCCGGCACGCCGGCCGCCAACCTCGAGGACCACACGCCCTCGGAGGTGAAGCACGAACGGCTTTCGCGCCTGCAGGCCAAGCTCAACGACAACGCCCGCAAGATCAACGAGGCGATGGTGGGCACCGTGCAGCGTGTACTGGTGGAAAAGCCGAGCAAGAAGGATCCCAACGAGTTCACCGGCCGCACCGAGAACATGCGCTTCGTGAACTTCCCGGGCCATGCGCGCATGATCGGCCAGTTCATCGAGGTGGTGATCACCGAAGCCATGAGCAATTCGCTGCGCGGCCGCGTGCATCTTGTCGATGAAGCAGCCGCGTGAGCTGCAAGCCCTTGGAAGCCCCTCTCCCTCCGGGAGAGGGCTTGGAGTGAGGGTACGGGGCTCGCGCCCCGCCCAAGCCAGGCTGCACGCCCGCACCCTCATCTGCCTGCCGGCACCTTCTCCCGCGGGGAGGAGGGTTCGCATTCAAACCTTTCGACCAAGCCCATGACCAACGGCCTTCCCCAACGCGATTTCGCCCTGGAACCCGAAGACAACGCCCGTCTTTCCAACCTGTGCGGCCCGTTCGACGAGCACCTGCGCCAGGTGGAACTGCGCCTGGGCGTGGAGATCAACCATCGCGGCAACCTGTTCCAGGTGATCGGCGAGGAAGACGCGGTGCGCGCAGCCGAGAAGGTGCTGCACGCGCTGTACGCGAGCACCGAGAACGAATCGCTCAACGGCGCCAAGATCAACCTGCACCTGGCCGAATCGGGCATCGACGCCATCGTCAACGATGCGGCCGAAGGCGCCCAGGACGTCACCATCAAGGTGAAGCGTGGCGTGATCAAGGGTCGCGGCCCGAACCAGGCGCGCTACCTGCACGCCATCACCACGCACGACATCAGCTTTGGCGTCGGCCCGGCCGGTACCGGCAAGACCTATCTCGCCGTGGCCAGCGCCGTCGAAGCGCTGGAAGCCAACCGCGTGCAACGCCTGCTGCTGGTGCGCCCTGCCGTCGAAGCCGGCGAGAAGCTGGGCTTCCTGCCCGGCGACCTCACGCAGAAGGTCGATCCCTACCTGCGACCGCTGTACGACGCGCTGTATGAAATGCTGGGCTTCGAGAAGGTCGCCAAGCTGATCGAGCGCAACGTGATCGAGATCGCCCCGCTCGCGTACATGCGCGGCCGCACGCTCAACGACTCCTACGTGATCCTCGACGAGGCGCAGAACACCACCGTCGAGCAGATGAAGATGTTCCTGACGCGCATCGGTTTCGGTTCGGTCGCGGTGATCACCGGCGACGTCAGCCAGGTCGACCTGCCGCGCAACGTGCGCTCGGGCCTGCGCCACGCCGTGGAGGTATTGCGCGGCGTGGACGGCATCAGCTTCACCTTCTTCACCTCCCGCGACGTGGTCCGCCACCCGCTGGTGGCGAAGATCGTGCGCGCCTACGAGGCCTTCGAGCAGTCTTCCGAGGACTCCCCCAAGTGAGCGCCGCGCCGCTGACGCTTTCCGTGGGTTACGCCGCGCCCCGCAAGGGCGTGCCTGCCTCGACCAGCTTCCGCGCGTGGGTGGAGGCGGCGCTGCGCGGGGCCAGGCGCCGCAAGGCCACCGAGCTGTCCATCCGCATCGTCGACACCAGGGAGGGGCGTACGCTCAACCGCGAGTACCGCGGCAAGGACTACGCCACCAACGTGCTGTCCTTTCCGGTGGAACTGCCGCCCGGCGTCCACCTGCCCCTGATCGGCGACCTGGTCATCTGCGCCCCCGTGGTGGCCCGCGAGGCGACCGAGCAGGGCAAGCTGGCGCGTGACCACTGGGCCCACATGACCGTGCACGGCGTCCTGCACCTGTTGGGCTATGACCACATCGAGGACGGTGAAGCCGAAGCGATGGAGGCACTGGAGACGCGCATCCTGGCGGGCCTGGGCATCGCCGATCCGTACGTCGAGCAGGACGCCTGACCGGCACGAATCCGCCCCACCCGGGCCCAGCCCGGGCCTGCCAGAGGGCGTCCTGCAGGTGGCCAACGCCGCCACGGCCTGCATCGCCAACCGGTCACCTCGCCTCCCCTGGTCTGCCGCGACGCTGGCGCCCCCTTCCGCCCGGCCCGCCGGCGCCCGAACCCATACGGCGCCTGCCCCGGCACGGACGGCCCGGCCCCGCAAGGCCGCCCACGGGGCCGGCGCCATCATCTGTCAACGCCTTGTTCCTGAATCGTCACGGTTTTTCCGCTAGACTGGCGTTTCCGCCCGTTATCGGGCAGAGCCTAAAAGAGTAATGAACGAGGACCCTGGCAGTACCAGCGGCCCGGTCCACCGTAAGTGGTGGGATCGACTGGGCCACCTGTTTTCCGGCGAGCCGCGCAACCGGAAGGAGCTCATCGAAGAGCTGCGCACCGCCCAGGCCAATGGCCTGATGTCCAACGACACCCTGACCATGGTCGAGGGTGCCATCAAGGTCACCGAGCTGAGCGTCGACGATGTGATGGTGCCGCGCACCCAGATCGTGATGCTGTCCGCCGAAGCCCCGCTGCGCGAGATCCTGGCCACGGTGGTCGAATCCGGCCATTCGCGCTTCCCGGTCCATGGCGAGGACAAGGACGAGATCCTCGGCATCCTGCTGGCCAAGGACCTGCTGAAGTTCGTCGGCGACGGCGATCATTTCGACATCAGCACCGTGCTGCGCCCTGCCGTGCTGATTCCCGAGGCCATGCGACTCAACGTGCTGCTGGCCGAATTCCGCCACACGCGCAACCACATGGCGCTGGTGGTGGACGAGTACGGCGGTGTCGCCGGACTCATCACCATCGAGGACGTGCTTGAACAGATCGTCGGCGAGATCGACGATGAGCACGATGACGAGGAAGAGCCGACGCTGATGCACGAGCAGTCCGGTGGTGGCTGGACGGTGAGCGCGCTCACGCCGATTGCCGACTTCAACGAGCAGACCGGCGCCAGCTTCTCCGACGAGGAGTTCGATACGGTCGGCGGCATGTGCACGTCGGAGTTCGGCCACCTGCCGGAGGTCGGCGAAGAAATCGCCATCGGCGATTTCCTGTTCCACGTCACCGAGGCGGACGATCGCCGCGTGCAGGCGTTCCGCGTTATCCGTCGCCAGGAAGATTGATCGTGCATCGAACGGGCAGGACGCCATCGTCCGCTGCAACACGAAAGCTGGGCCGCCTGTTCGCGGCGTTCTGCCTGTTCCTGCTGTGCGGCGCCCTTGCCTGGGCGCCGCGCGCCGAGGCCGGCATCGCCAATGCACCAGGCGCCAACCTCGAGGTTTCGCTGGTCACCTACGGCCCCGGCGACACGTACTGGGAGCGATTCGGCCACGACGCGATCGAGCTGCGTGATGTCGCCAGCGGCGAGGCGATCACGTTCAACTACGGCGTGTTCGATTTCGACGAAAAGGGCTTCCTGCTGCACTTCGCCCGCGGAAGCATGCACTACCTGATGGACGCCGCGCCCAGCGAAGTCGACCAGCACTACTACATGGACGTCGGCCGTTCGGTCACGCGCCAGCGCCTGGCCTTTACGGCGGCCCAGGCAGGCGACCTGCGCGACTTCCTGCTGTGGAACCTGCGCCCGGAAAACGTGCGCTACGACTACGACTACTACGCGGACAACTGCGCCACCCGCGTGCGCGACGCACTGGACAAAGCCCTGGGCGGCGTCCTGAAGAAGCAGCTGCAGGCACGCCCGGCGGGCATGACGTTCCGCCAGCAGACCGCGCGCCTGATGGGCCAGCAGGCCTGGTTGATGCTGATCCTCGACCTCGGCCTGGGCCCCTACGCGGACCAGCCGCTCAACGCCTGGCAGGAGAGCTTCCTGCCGATGGTGTTGCAGGAAGACATCCGCGACGCCTCCGTCACGGACGCGACAGGCGCATCGCGGCCCCTCGTGCAGGACGAGGCAGTGCTTTCGCCCAATCGCCTCACCCCGCCACCCGACCAGGCACCCGACCTCCGCCTGCCCCTGGCCATCGCGGGCCTGGCTTTCGCCGCCCTGCTCATCGCCGCGCGCCGGTTCGCGCCGGTCATCTACGCCCTGCTCGGCTCGCTCTACCTGGTGCTGGCGGGACTGGTGGGCATCGCGCTGCTCATCCTGTGGACGCTGACCACGCATCACTCGGCATGGGCCAACGCCAACCTGTTGCTGTTCAATCCACTGGCCCTGTTGCTGGTGGGCGCGGTCTGGCGCTCCCGTCGAGGAAGCATCCGCACACGCACGATCGATGCATTGGTCGTGCTCCAGTTGCTGGCCATACTCGTGGCCTGGCTGCTGCATCTGCTGCCAGGCGTCGTCCAGCAGAACCAGCCCTGGCTGCTGTTCGCCATGCCGTGCTGGCTGGCGCTGGCGTGGTGCCTGCGCCGCGGCGACGCGTTGAGCGCTCGTACACGTTGAGTATGGTGTCGTTGCCGTGTCTTGAGCGGCGGCGCATCATGCGTTCATGTCGATAGCCAAACAGCCTGCTGCAACACCCGCACCGTCCACCGGGATGGTCGTCAACTGCGTCGCCTACCATTTTGATGGACGCCGCATTGGTGACGTCAGCCTCGATGACATCAGCGAAGTACTCAAGCAGCCGGACACCTTCGTATGGGTGGGCCTGCATGAGCCCGACGAGGCGCTGCTGGACAAGATCCAGGAAGAATTCGACCTGCACGATCTCGCGATCGAGGACGCGCAGCACGCCCATCAGCGCACCAAGATCGAAACCTACGGCGATTCGCTGTTCATCGTGGTGCAGACCGCCCAGCTGGTGAGCGGGCATATCGCTTTCGGTGAAACGCACATCTTCCTGGGTGCCCGCTACCTGGTCACCGTGCGCCACGGGGCCTCGTTGTCGTACGCACCGGCTCGCCGCAACTGTGAGCACTCGCCGGAACTGCTGGCGCACGGACCGAGCTACGGACTCTACGGCGTGCTCGACTTCATCGTCGACAACCTGCTGCCCATCGTGCGCGACTTCCGCGAGGAGCTGCAGGAGCTGGAAAAGGACATCTTCGCGGACACCTTCAACCGCGGCACGATCCGCCGCCTGTACGACATGCAGCGCGACCTGATGACCCTGCGGCTGGCGGCCGCGCCGCTGCAGGACATCATCAGCCAGCTGGTGCGGCTGCACCCGCAACTGATCGCTGACGATCTCCGCGCTTATTTCCGCGACGTGTACGACCACGTGTTCCGCGTCAACGAGTCGATCAGCGCCATGCGCGAAATGCTGGCGGCCGCCATCAACGTGAACCTGTCGCTGGTCACGTTCGGCCAGAACGAGGTGATGAAACGCCTGGCCGGCTACGCCGCCATGCTGGCCGCTCCCACGCTGATCACCAGCTGGTACGGCATGAACTTCGCGCACATGCCCGAGCTCAACAAGCCCTGGGCCTACCCCCTGATCATCGCGATCGTCGCCACCCTGGTCGGCAGCATTTACCTCTTCCTGAAGCGGGCGAAGTGGCTGTAGCAGCCGCCCTCTCGGGGGCAAAGGTTCGGGACAGCAAAGTCGGGGAACGCCGTGAGGACGAGGAGCTGGGTGCGTAACTCCAGCCTTGGCCAATTATCTCCAGGTGCACTCATGGGAACTTGCAGGCCACGCCCCAATGGCGGCCCCCCGGGGAGTTACCATGTCCGAGCCAGCAAGGATAACGACGAGCCATGAGCCTCTTCTCGAAGATCGACCGTGCCAGATCCGCATTGAGGAAGTACGCCACTTACAACGGGGAGCTGCAACTTCTTGCGCAAGGTCGTTTAATGGCTGAACTGCTCAAGACAAAGAACGACATCAAGAGCCTTGCAGAAGTCGAGTTCAAGATATTTTCCCAGTGGGGCGACGACGGCATCATTCAATGGCTCACCCACCATCTCGAACTGCGATCCAAGACGTTTGTCGAATTTGGTGTGTCCGATTACGTCGAGTCCAACACTCGCTTCCTGCTAATGAATAACAATTGGTCCGGGCTCGTCATGGATGGATCGCCCAGGAACGTAGACCAGATAGTCAAGGCCAGCTATTTCTGGCAATACGACCTGACCGCAAAAGCGGCGTTCGTGGACAAGGAAAACGTCAACGATCTCATTCAGTCAGCAGGGCTGCCAAAAGAGATTGGCCTTCTACACATCGACATCGACGGAAATGATTACTGGATCTGGCAAGCTATCCACGTAGTCCAGCCGACCGTGGTAATTCTCGAGTACAACAGTGTATTCGGAGCCGAGCGCTCCATAACCATTCCATACGACAAGGCATTCCAGCGCACGAGAGCTCACAAGAGCAACCTCTACTACGGGGCATCCCTGCGTGCCCTGTACCAACTTTCGGAAGAACGTGGCTATGCCTTCATCGGCTGCAACAGTGCAGGAAACAATGCCTATTTCGTCAAGAGAGAGGCACTTAATCAGGTCGTCCGTGAGTCAACCCTTGAGCAAGGGTATGTGACTTCCAAGTTCCGCGAGAGCCGTGATGCCAGCGGCAAACTCACTTATCTGGGTGGCAAGGAAAGACTTGAAGCCATACGAGGCCTACCCGTCTACAACACACAAACGGGCCAACTTGAAGCGCTCTGATGCCCGGTCTGTGCCCCATAGACATCTGGGTCAAAGGGCATACTGCATCCAAGTCAACGACGAGAATTGAACGCGGTCTGGTTTCAAGGCGAACCGAGGTAATATCGACACATCTGCACCCCGCGAGACAATGGCCAAGTCGCCTCTGATTCCAATGCGCTTCAGGGACACATGGGGCCACGCTACGCCGAATGGAAGCGCGGACCCATCGCGCTAAGCGATGGCCGACCCTCCACCTAGCGGGAGAGTCGGCCAGCGACTGGCTTCAGGGCGAAGAAGCTGCCGTGCCCTGTGAAGTCCACTGCTTCAACCACGCGTTAACCGTCTCATGCCACTGCACGCTGTTCTGCGGCTTGAGCACCCAATGGTTCTCGTCCGGGAAGTGCAGCAGCTTGCTCGGGATGCCGCGACGCTGCAGCGCCGTGAAGGCACCCAGGCCCTGCGTATCCGGAATGCGGAAATCCTTGGCCGAATGGATCACCAGCATCGGCACGCGCCAATCCTTGACGTGATTGATCGGGTTGAACTTCTCGTAGTTTTCCGGATGCTCGTACTGCGTACCGCCGTTCTCGCGCTCTTCGAACCAGAGCTCTTCGGTGTCGTAGTACATCGCGCGCGCGTCGAACACGCCGTCGTGGTCCACCAGGCACTTCCACGGCTGGTTCCACACGCCGGCGATCCAGTAGGTCATGTAGCCGCCGTAGCTGGCGCCCAGCGCACAGGCGCGATCGCCATCGAGGAAGCTGTACTTGGCCAGCGCCGCGCTCCAACCCGCCTTCAGGTCTTCCAGCGGCTTGCCGCCCCAATCGCCCGAGATCGAGTCGGTGAAAGCCTGGCCATAGCCGGTGGAGCCGTGGAAATTGATGGTGACCACGGCAAAGCCCTGGCCCGCATAGGTTTGCGGGTTCCAGCGATAGCTCCAGCCATTGCTCATGGCACCCTGCGGGCCGCCATGGATGATGAAGGCCACCGGGTACTTCTTGCCCGACTTGTAGTTGGCCGGCTTCACCACGTAGCCCTGCACCGTCTCGTTGTTCCAACCCTTGAAGGTGAAGAACTCCGGCTCGCCCATCTGGGCATTCTTCAGGCGCGCGGCGTTGTAATGGGTCACCTGCTTGAGGTTCTTGCCCTGCAGGTCGGCCACGTAAAGGTCGGCCGAACGCTTGAGGTCATCGCGCTGCACCAGCAGCTTCGACTTGCCGGCAGAATAGGCTCCCACATCGCCTGCCGTCACCAGGGTCGTGACCTTGCCGGTCGCGGCATCGATGGCGAACAGCGGGTGCTGGCCGTGATCGTCGGCAGTGGCATAGAGCGTCTTGCCGTCAGCCGAAATCTGCAGGCCGCCGGCCGAACGGTCCCAACCGGGGGCCACTTCACGCTTCTGGCCCGTCGCCAGGTCCAGCGCCATGATGCCGAAGCGGTCGGCTTCCGACACCGGCGTCTTCATGGCCAGGTAGTACAGCGTCTTGCCGTCCGGCGAGGGCAGCGGGAACGCATCCCAGGCCTGGTTGGCAGCAGTGAGATTGCTCGGCGCCGCCGAACCGTCGGCCGGCACGCTGTAGACGTCGAAATTGGTCGACCACGGCTCGCTCTTCCCGGCGATGCGGACACCGAAATAGACCATCCTCCCATCGGGCGAGAAATTGAATTCGTCGTCGCCGCCGAACGGCTTGCTCGGCACATCACCGTCGATGCCGCGGGTGAGCAGCACCGGCTGATCGTTCGCGTTGTCGAGGTCGCTGATGAAGAGCTGTGCACGGCGGCCATCCGACCAGGTGTCCCAATGGCGCACGAACAGCTTGTCGTGGACGGTGCCCGACGCCTTGTCGGCGGCACGGCCGTCCAGGCGCTCCTTGGTGCAGGCCAGATCGGCGCAATCGGTGAATACGCCGAAAGTCAGCAGCACTTTCTTGCCGTCAGGCGAAATCTTGAACCCGTCCACGTCGATCGGCGCGTGGGTCACCTGCACCGCCGCCGCCGAAGCGCCGGTCGACCGGCGCCACACCTGCGCCACGCCATCTTTTGCCGCCACGTAATAGAAGGCCTGGCCATCGGGGGCCCAGCGCGGCGACGAGGCCTTATCGACCAGCTTCACCGCTTCGCCGCCCTTGCCGAGGTCCAGCAGGTAGATCGAGGTCACGCCCTTGTTCGCCGCGTAATCGGTGGCACGCACGGTATACAGGGCGTACCGGCCATCCGGCGACAGCTGTGGATCGCCCACGCGATCCATCATCACCAGGTCGCGGACATTGAACGGATGCGGTCCATGGTTTTCGACCTCGGCCGCCACGGCGGAGGTACCGGCCAGCGCGAGCGCCAGCGCGACAAACAAGGGTTTCATCGTTGGAGTCCCAGGGTGCAACGGAAGCGTTGACGGTAAGAGGCTGTACCAGGATGCGCAAGCACCCCCTCGGGCCCTTAGCGTCTTGCCCTGGCCCGCATGGGGCGCGCGAAAGGCGCCATCAGCCGGTCCGCGCCCCGCGCGTGGCAGTTGGCCGCCTAGTGACCTCCAGCAGCACTTCGAGACTTGATGCACGTTCCCGACTGACCATAATCGTCACTTTGTGCCCTTGCCTGGCACGACTTCCGGGCACAGCGAGACTGACTCGACAATCCGGTGAACTCGTTGATCAGCTCGGGTTGCCCGGTCCCGTGACCATATGCACAATCCCCACACCCGCAGGGCTGCGGGACGCTGCCAAAGGCAGCAGTGGCACATAACGTGCTGCAAAAGCCTAGAGCTTCCTGGTCGTTCCAGACCGAGTAGTTGCAAGGGGGACCGTTCCCGCCTAGGGGGCAACGGGACCGGGGCTCAGGGGGCATCACCGGTTAGCTAACCAAAACAGAGGAACCATCATGAAGAACGTACAGAAGGGCTTTACCCTGATCGAACTGATGATCGTCGTGGCGATCATCGCGATCCTGGCGGCCATCGCCATCCCGCAGTACCAGAACTACATCACCAAGTCGCAGTTCTCCGAGTCGCAGACGATCGCCGACGGCCTGAAGACGCCGGTCGTGGAGTACTTCAACCAGACGGGCTCCTGCCCGACCAACGCCACCACCGGCTTCTACACCGCAGCAAGCTATGGCGGCAAGTACGTCGCCAACACCGCCATTGCCGGCGGCACGGGCCCCTGCACGATCACCGCCACCTTCAAGGCGACCGGCTCGGTTTCCGCGCCCCTGAACGGAAAGACTGTCACGGTGAAGGGCGATATCGCCAATGGCGGCACGATTGCCTGGAACTGCACCTCCAACGTCGACCCGAAGTACCTGCCGAAGGTCTGCCAGTAAGATTCGCTGGTCACAACCCGGTCGGATCTCAGAAAAGGCCCCTCCCATGGAGGGGCCTTTTGCATCTGCACAATGGACTGAGGCACCGCCCGGGGTGCGGGTCGATACCGCACTAGGCTCGATGCGGCGATCTATACTCACCCCACGACTGAATGCGGGGACGCGAGCCCAGTTTCTTCCGAGATCATCCCCACAGGCTTCGTCATGCCGATACGCACCTGGTCAGTTCTGGCCGTCATCCTGATTGTCTGTACGGCACTGTACTGGCCGGCCCTCCATGGCCCGTTCCTTTTCGATGATTTTCCCAACCTCGCGGCACTGGACAGTATCGATCGAGTATCCAGTTGGCGCGATCTGGGTATCTATCTCTCCCAGCCACGCGATTTTCCTGGGCGCCCCCTCGCCATGCTCACCTTCCTGCTGCAGAAGGGAGACTTTCCGACCCAGGCGTTTCCCTTCAAGTTGGTCAACCTCGGGCTGCACCTTGCCTGTGGCTGTCTCGTATTCCTGTTGACCAAACGCCTGTCCCAGGCCTATGCCCGGGATGGGCAATACCGCGCCAGCCAGCACGAACTGGCCGGCCTTCTTGCCGCAGCGGCCTGGTTGCTAAACCCCATGGCCCTCTCCGGGGTATTGCTGGTCATCCAGCGCATGACGCTCCTGATGGCACTATTTCTGCTGCTGGGCCTGCTCGCCTACCTGCGTGGCGTCCTGCGCGAAGACTCGCGTGTATCGCAACGCGGAGCATGGATGTTCGCCGGCCTGGGGTTCTGCACCATCGCCAGCTTCCTGTGCAAGGAGAATGGCATTCTCCTGCCTGTATATGCACTCGTACTGGACGCAACCGTACTCCGCTCCTCGATAAGGCGGCTGCCTCGTTCATTGCAGTGGCTCCGCCGCCTACTCGTATGGCCTGCCGGGCTTCTTGTCCTGGGCTACCTGGCGTACGCGGGGTTCCACGGGTGGGGCCCTTCCAGCTACCGCGATTTCACGCTGGGAGAGCGACTGCTCACCGAGCCTCGCATATTGGCCAGCTATCTCGGAAACACCTTTCTTCCGCGTTTTGGCATTTACGGCCTTTACCACGATGACTTCGTCGTTTCGCGGGGCCCCTGGTCACCGATTACTACTGCTCCCTGTATCGCCCTGCTGATCGCGGCTTTGGCAGTGGCACTCGCGGCAATGAAACGCCGGCCACTGCTGGCCATGGGAATCCTGTGGTACCTCGGTGGACAACTGATTGAAAGCTCGACCGTGATGCTCGAGCTGTATTTTGAGCATCGCAATTACGCCCCCTTGATTGGAGTGATGGCGGCCATAGGCATCGGTATGACCCGGCTTCATTTGCCCGCTCGACGCAGGCTCGCCCAACTGGCCTACGGCACGTGGCTGATCGCCTGCTGCCTTGCTACCGCGCTAAGCGCGCGCGTCTATGCGTCTGAGAACCTGCTCGCCACGGCCTGGGCCCAGGCACAACCACACTCGGTGCGGGCGCAAGGTTATCTGGCGGATCGCCAGGCCAAGAGTGGTCAACTCGACCAAGCATTGCGCACGATCGATACCGCACAGGCACATCATCCGAAAGACCCGGGCCTAGCGGAAAATCGCATCTATCTCATGTGCCGCAAGGGCACCCTCACTACCCGTGACATGGATGTGCTGGATGGCTTGCTGAGCACCGCTCCCTTCGATCGCAGTGCTTTCGAGAATACGAAAACCCTGCGAGAGATCGCGGCCAGCAGCGCTTGTCCAGCTTTGGATGAAGAACGCTGGATGCGCAGCATCGATATCCTGCTGGACAATCCCGCCTATCGCGACAACGGCGTTTCAAACGGCTTTCTCCATTACCAGAAGCACTTCTGGGCGGTAAAACATGGCGACCTGAACATGGCCATCAGCGAACTGGACGCCACCTATCTGGCCGACCCGGATGCGAATATCCCCCGGCTGCAAGCCAATTACCTGGTCAGCGCCGGACTGCGCAACCAAGCCATCGATATCCTGCTCAAAACCGACACTCACCGCCTGCCACTGCTGAGGCGCCTGCTCGTCAATGACAAAGCGATCAATCAGGAAGCCGTCAGCGAAATTGAACGCATGAAATGATTGGCCGCCCCTACGGGCCACGGAAGCGATCGGAGCGCCAATCGAGGCCTCTGGCTCCGAATGAGAAACCAACATCTGTCGTCCATAATCGATAAGGCACTGAGGCAAGCATCGCTACAAATGGACGAGCAACCGGTCAACCAAGCAATGTCATCGACCCACCATCATCGCCGGCGTGGCAATGCGCTATTCGCCCTAGCCCTCCTGCTCACCATCGCCATCTATTGGCCAGGTCTCTCCGGCGGCTGGCTCTTCGACGATTTTCCAAACATCGTCAGCAATCGCGGAGTACAGCCAAGCACCATCAATTTCCGAACCCTGGTCAATGCCGCCCTATCGGCACCCGCCAGCGAATTCAAGCGACCACTGGCGTCACTCAGCTTTGTCGCCAACTTCGCCCTCGGAGGCCTGAATCCCTGGGGCTGGAAAGTCACCAACCTAGCCATTCACTTATTGAACGGCCTGCTGGCATATGTACTGGTACGCATGCTCTTGCTCCGAGCATATGCGCCACTCCCTTCCCGCGAACGCGGACGGACAAACGTTATTGCGGCATGCACCGCCGGTGCATGGATGATCCTGCCCATCAACCTCACCGCCGTCCTTTACGTCGTACAGCGAGAAGAAAGCCTGGCCAATCTATTCGTCCTGATCGGCCTGATCGGCTACGTTACTGGCCGGAACTTCATGCTGACCCCGGCCACATTTGGCACACAACCCGCTCGACCCTTGCGTGGTTTCGCGCTTTGCTGCCTGAGCATCATCCTCGCCACCTTCGTCGGCGCACTGGCGAAGGAAACGGCTGTGATGTTGCCTCTGTACGCACTCTGCACCGAATGGATACTCTTTGCGCCAGCGGCCCCGTCGAACCAGTCCCACGACAACCAAGGGACTGTTCGGAATTTCGACAGGCATATTGGCGCACTGTTCACCGTGACGCTGTTGCTACCAACCGTCGTCGGCTTGGCCTGGCTGTTGCCCACCGTCCTAAACCCTTCCACCTGGGCGACGCGTGACTTTACCCTGGGTACTCGCCTCCTTACGGAGCCGCGCATCATCTTGTCTTACTTGGCTTGGACGCTATTCCCCACGCCGAAGGCCCTTTCCTTCTACCACGACCAATACCAAATCTCGACTGGCATGCTGGCTCCCTGGAGCACGTTGGCCAGCATGCTGGCGCTGTCGGTAGTGCTTGCACTTGCGGTGCAGGTTCGTCGACGCTTTCCACTCGTGGCACTTGGCTTCTTGTGGTTCCTGGGTTGCCACCTGCTGACGGGCACCATTCTTCCGCTGGAATTGGTCTACGAGCATCGAAACTACTTCGCCAGCCTTGGCGTCATGTTGGCCATCGTCCCCTTGCTCGCCGCCCCATCCCCGCACGAACTGCATACCGCTTCGGGCGAGGCACACTCCGCGTACACCCTTCCGCTCGCCCTGCCGCGCCATGCGCTGCTGGGTGGGCTGGCGTTTTGCTGGTCGGCCCTGACTTTGACCTCGGCATATGCTTGGGGAGACTCGTTGAGCCAGGCGCGTGAATTTGCATCGCGCGCACCAGACTCGCCTCGTGCGATGTACGAACTCGGGCGAATTTACGTCATTCGTTCCAATTACGACCCAGCTTCGCCCTACCGAAAGCTCGCTTATGAAGCATTGGAAAAAGCTGCCGCCCTCCCCGAATCCTCGATTCTCCCCCAGCAGGCGCTGATCTTCATGAATTCGCGCATGCACGTACCCGTCGAAGACCGTTGGTGGGACAGCCTGATCGCCAAACTAAAGGCGCGAAAGTCCACGGTGCAGGACGAAAGTTCACTGGCGGAATTGGGCTCTTGCCAGACTCTCGGCGAATGCGACCTACCTAAGCAACGGATGCTGGATGCCTACCTCGCAGCCCTGTCCCACCCCAACCCCAGCGCGCGGTTGCTCAACATGTATGGCATGTATGCCTGGGAAGTTCTCAATGACCGGACCCTTGGAGTGCAAATGCTGCAGAATGCCATTGCCGCCGATCCCAAAGAACCGGCGTACCGCGTCACCCTGATTCGCATGCTCACAGATGTGGACCGTCTTGATGAGGCGCGGCAGGCATTGCTTGCATTGCAACAACTCAACCTGGTGGGGCACATGAACGATGGGATCGCCACCCTGGACAAGCGCATTTCATCAAGGGAAAAAAGCCAGCCGCCACCCGCTCGAAACGAGACGGCCAGGTAATTCCCTGGCTGGAACCCAGCAAAACACGCGACCCGAATACAAAAGCCTTATGATTTCCCCTCCAACGAATTGCAAGCATCTCCTATGAAACGGGCTCTCATTTCCGGCATTACGGGTCAGGACGGCGCTTACCTCGCCGAATTTCTGCTTGGCAAAGGCTATGAGGTCCATGGCATTAAACGCCGGGCGTCGTCTTTCAATACAGATCGCATCGACCATCTTTACCAGGATCCCCACGACGATAGACGTCGCTTTATCCTGCACTACGGCGACCTTACCGACGCCACAAATCTGATTCGCATCATCCAGCAGGTGCAGCCCGACGAGATCTACAACCTCGGCGCCCAGAGCCACGTGCAGGTCTCCTTCGAGACGCCCGAGTACACCGCGAACGCGGACGGCCTTGGGACGCTTCGTCTACTGGAGGCTATGCGCATCCTGGGCCTGGAAAAGAAGACCCGCTTCTACCAGGCATCCACATCCGAGCTCTATGGCCTCGTACAGGAAACACCCCAGCGGGAATCGACTCCATTCCATCCACGCTCGCCTTATGGCGTGGCGAAATTGTATGCCTACTGGATTACGGTGAATTACCGCGAGGCCTATGGCATGTATGCCTGTAACGGCATCCTTTTCAACCACGAATCTCCGTTGCGCGGCGAGACCTTTGTCACGCGCAAGATCACCCGCGCCCTCTCTCGCATCCATCTTGGCCTGCAGGAATGTCTATACCTGGGCAATCTTGATGCACGCCGTGACTGGGGGCACGCCAGGGATTATGTGGAGGCGCAATGGCTCATGCTTCAGCAGGATCGCGCGGAAGACTTCGTCATCGCTACCGGCATGCAGCACTCGGTGCGCGATTTTGTCAGTCGGGCCGCAGCGCTGGTCGGCATCGGAATCGAATGGAAGGGGCGCAATGAGGACGAGCGAGGCATTGTTGCATCCGCTCCAGCTGATTCCTGCGTTCGCGTGGGTCAGCAAATCGTCGCTATCGATCCACGCTACTTCCGCCCCGCGGAGGTAGACACCTTGCTGGGCGATCCCTCGAAGTCACGGCAAAAGCTTGGATGGGTACCGAAGACCAGTTTTGAATCGTTGATCCGGGAAATGATGGAAGTGGACGTGGATATAGCGCGGCGCGACCTTTTGGTGCGGAACGCCGGCTTTGCATCGTCGGACCGTCACGAGTAGGGCAACCATGGATATTCACGCGAGAATCTACGTTGCTGGCCACAGAGGACTCGTGGGATCCGCGATTGCGCGACGCCTGTACTCGGAGGGTGCGAACAACCTTCTCTTGCGATCGCACGACGAACTTGACCTGACGAATCAGGAGCAGGTTGAGCACTTCTTCAAGCGGGAGAGACCGGAGTATGTCTTCCTCGCGGCGGCAAAAGTAGGCGGCATTCACGCGAATGCCACCTACCCGGCCGAGTTCATCCAGCAGAATCTCGCCATCCAGACCAACGTCATCGACGGCGCATGGCGGCATGGCGTGAGGAAGCTGCTCTTCTTGGGCTCATCGTGCATTTATCCTCGCGACTGCCCGCAACCCATCAAGGAAGAGTACCTCCTGACCGGGCCACTGGAGGGTACCAACGAAGCCTATGCGATCGCCAAGATCGCAGGACTCATGATGTGCCGCTCATACCGTCAGCAGTACGGCTTCGACGCCATCAGCGCGATGCCTACGAACCTCTACGGTCCAGGCGACAATTACCATCCCGAGAACTCACACGTCGTCCCAGCATTGATTCGCCGTTTCCACGAAGCGAAGCAGAGCGGCAGCCCGGAAGTGACCATTTGGGGCAGCGGCCGGCCATTACGCGAATTTCTGCATGTTGACGACATGGCCAACGCTGCCGTTTACCTGATGCGTCACTACAGCAGTCCGGACATCGTGAACGTCGGCTCGGGGTACGAAGTGAGCATCGAAGAGCTTGCCCGCACCGTGGCGCATGTCACGGGTTACCAGGGTTCACTCGTCTTCGATGGCAGCAAGCCGGACGGCACACCGCGGAAACGACTCGATACAAGCCGACTGGAGGGCATCGGCTGGCGCCCGATGATTTCCCTCAAGGAAGGACTCTTGCAAACGTACGAGGCGTTTACCGGCCTATGACCCGCAACGAGTCATTGCCACCTCTGGGCTCCAAGTTCCGACTATCAGCCACCCTGGGCCCCCGAGGCCGCAGAATTGCGCGAACCAGCTTGTGGTCATTGGTCGCCAAGGCGGCATCGGCCGCGAATCTTTTCCTCTCTGTTCCTTTCGTGCTGCACACCCTCGGCCCGACGCAGTTCGGCGTGTGGGCAACGCTTGTGTCATTCGTAGCATTGTCCAACTTTCTCGATTTCGGCTTCGGCAACGGAACGATGAACCTGGTCGCGGCGGCGCAGGGGCGTGGAGCCCATGATGAGATTCCGCTCATCATCAGGAAAAGCCAGCAAGCGCTCGCGCGAATGGCGGCCTGTGTCGCTTTTGGCGCGGCCGTGCTCTTCGTCACCTTACCCTGGCAACGCCTTCTCGGCGTGCCAGACGATATGCAGAGCACTGCACGCCTTGCGGCTGGCATGGTACTTCTCTCTATCGTTTGTGCCATCCCGCTCAATATGGCAAATCGCGCACAGCTTGGCTTGGGCCAGGGCGATCGCGCATTTCGCTGGCAAGCGGCAGGCCAACTACTGACCTTGCTTGTCGTGATCACCACCGCCCTCAGGAATGGCTCGCTGGTTCCGCTCATCGCTGCGGCGGTCCTAACGCCGCTGCTAGCTTCGGCCGCAAACTTGTTGGGCTTGCGACGTTCTCTCCCCGACGCACCATCGACCCTACCTCCCGGAGTTGGCCAGCACTACGCCGCCCGCATCCGCCGCGAAGGGCTATCGTTCTTCCTCTTGCAACTCTCGGCGGCATTGGCCTATTCCACGGACCTGCCACTCATTTCCGCGCTGCGCGGCCCCGCTGAAGCGGGCATGTATTCGCTTGCCCAACGTCTGTTTTCCATCGTGCCCATGACTTTAGCCCTCGTTTGGGCGCCGCTCTGGCCAATCTATAGGCAGGCACTCGCTTCCGGCGATTACCCATGGGCAAATAGGACGTTCAAGCGATCCGCCTGGATGGCTGGCTTATACGCCAGCGTCGCGGGAATGACGCTCGCGCTGGCCTACTTGCCAATCACTGCCATCTGGTTGCATCACCCAGTCCGGCCATCCACATGGCTTCTTACGGGACTGGCGCTGGCGTGTGTCATGGATGCAATAGGTACGGCAACCGCAACGTTTCTCAACGCAGCAAGCATTCTTCGCTTTCAACTGATGTTGGCTATTCCGTTTGCCATCGTCACGGTCTCCCTCAAGATCTACGCTTTGACGCGCGTTGGATCGGAGGCACTCCCATGGATCACGCTGACAAGCTACTTCTCGCTGGTCCTGCTTCCGCTTGCGATTAGAGCTCCCGCCATACGTGAATCCATCGTTCGATCTGACTACTAGCTCTCCGGAACACGCCACGACAAGCCACGGAACCTTTTTTAGCCCCGTATTCAAACTGCGCCGATGAAGCTCTAATGTGCGCCGCCGTGCTAACCGGATATGCCGAGTGAAGATCATCTACGACCATCAAATCTTCAGCCGCCAGAGTTATGGTGGCGTCTCGCGCTATTTCCACGAGATCTCCGAGCGAATCCCGGCGATAGCGGGGGACAGCGTGGAAGTATTCGCGCCGCTGAGTGTCAACCGCTATGCGTCGATTCGCGGTGTCCAGGTCCGTAAATTCAAGGGTGGCGCCCCAGTTCTTGGACTAGTCAACTCGGTGATGGGAAAGGCCTTCATCTCCCATCGCTCTGACGTCTCGATTTTCCACGAGACCTACTTTTCGCACTTCTCCTACGCCCCACGTTCGGCAAAGCGAGTGGTCACTGTCTACGACATGATTCACGAGCTTTTTCCTTCGTCGTTTTCGAAGTACGACCAGACCGTACAAGCCAAGCTCCACGCTGTTAAGCGCGCAGATCACGTCATCTGCATTTCGGAGAGCACGCGCCGCGATCTCCTCCGATTCGTGGATATTCCCGAATCCAAAGTTTCCGTCGTGCACCTCGGGCACTCGTTATCGACGTTGGGGGCAACATCGTCGATTGCCTGCGACCTTCCTGCCTTGCCCTATCTCCTGTACGTCGGCCAACGCAAAGGTTACAAGAATTTCGATAACGTACTTCGGGCCTACGCGACCTCTCCGCTGTTGAACGAAGGATTCTCGATCGTCTGCTTTGGCGGTGGCGACTTCACGCCCGCCGAGCTCGCGCTGGCCGAATCGCTTGGGATAGAGACCAACCAGATGCTTCATATGTCAGGAAGTGATGACCTGCTCGGCCGACTCTACTCATCGGCGAGCGTCTTCATTTACCCGTCCCTGTACGAGGGCTTCGGCATTCCTCCCCTTGAAGCCATGGCTCACGATTGCCCGGTGGCCGCATCAAACACTAGCTCAATTCCCGAGGTGGTAGGCGAAGCGGCCGAACTGTTCGACCCCGAGGACCAGGGAGACATGCGTGCGGCCATGGAACGGATTGCCTGTTCGGCCGAGCATGCCCGGGCACTTGTCTCCAAAGGGCGCCGGCAAATCGAGAAGTTCACCTGGGATGCGTGTGCTCAGGCCACGCTCGACGTATATCGCCAGATCACGGGGACCTGAAGATCATGAAGCGCGCCTTGATTTGTGGTGTCAGCGGCCAGGACGGCAGTTATCTTGCGAAGCTCCTTCTCCAGAAGGGATATCAGGTATACGGTGCGTCTCGCGACGCGCAGATGTCCTCGTTCGCGAACCTGGAGGCGATTGGCATACGCGACGACGTGACCCTGATGTCCGTTGCGGTCAATGACTTCCGCAGCGTCTTCCAGGCCATATCCCGTGTGCAGCCAGACGAAATATACAATCTGGCTGGGCAGAGCTCGGTCGGTTTGTCGTTCGAACAGCCAGTCGAGACGATGGAGAGCATCAGCATAGCCACACTCAACCTGCTGGAAGCTGTCCGCTTCACTGGCGGCAATACGCGGCTGTACAACGCAGGCTCAAGTGAATGTTACGGGGCATCGGGAAACCGCCCTTGCGACGAACTCACCCCCTTCCAACCAAGGAGTCCGTACGCCGTGGCGAAGGCTGCCGCCTACTGGGAGGTCGCCAACTATCGCGAGGCGTACAACCTGTTCGCGTGTACGGGCATCCTGTTCAATCACGAATCACCACTGCGCCCACCGCGCTTCGTCACTCGAAAGATCACTTCGGCTGCGGCACGGATCGCCAAGGGCAGCAAAGAAACGCTCATGCTTGGCAACCTGTCCATATCTCGTGATTGGGGATGGGCGCCCGAGTACGTCGAGGCGATGTGGATGATGTTGCAACAGGAAACCCCGGGCGACTTCGTGATTGCCACCGGCCAGAGCCACACCCTCGAAGAGTTCGTGGAACTGGCGTTCGCTGAAGCAGGCCTCCAATGGCGCGACCACGTGAAGGTGGACCCTGGCCTTTTTCGGCCTACCGACCTTGAGTGCAGCAGCGCCTCGCCAACGAAGGCACGCCACCTGCTGAATTGGCGGGCTCGTTACATGATGCGCGACGTGGTCAAGGAAATGGTCGCGGCGGAAATGAACCCATTGCCGCGTTGATCACACCTCCATCCGCAGGAACGAAACTCCCGATGAGGCTGCTATTCCTCAGCAAGCGCCACCCCCAGCAGCGCGATCTTCTGCTCCGCCCCTACGGGCGCTTCTTCCATGTGCCACGATTGCTTGCCGAACTGGGCCACGACGTGCACGTTGCGCTCTGCAGTCACCACAAACTCGAAAATGACGCCCGCACCATGTCGGGCGTCCATTGGACGAGCTACGACATACGAACGCTCGGTCCAGTGGGACTGTGGAGGAAGCTGGCCTCCCAAGCGGATCAGTTGAATCCTGACTGGGTCGTCGGCTGCTCGGATATCTGGCCTGGCCTGCTGGCGAGGCAACTGGCCAAGCGCACGGCCGCGCGCCTGGCGCTCGATGCCTACGACAATTTCGAGGCCTACATGCCGTGGAATTTTCCGCTGCACCGCATGTGGAGGCGGACCATCCGCTCCGCGGACCTGGTAACGGCGGCGGGACCACAGTTGGCAGAACTCCTTCAGTCGCACCGACGTGATGGCTTGCCCGCGCAAGTGGTTCCCATGGCCGCCGACCCGCAGTTCGCGAACTGCGATCAGCATGCGAGCCGGCTCGAGCTTGGCCTTCCCATCGACGTCCCGCTGATCGGCTATGTGGGGAGTTGGGCAAAGAATCGCGGAACCGATGTTCTTATTGAAGCTTTCCGCCAAGTCCTCGCGCACCTACCCCTGGCGAGACTGGTCCTGAGCGGCAAACCGCCGGCCCACGTGCTCGAAGAGCCGGGCGTCATCGTTACCGGGTACTTGACCGATGAGCAATTGCCCACGTTGATCAATGCAGTCGACGTCGCCTGCGTCATCACTGCCGATACGAGCTTCGGGCGGTACAGCTACCCTGCGAAGCTGTGCGAGGCCATGGCGTGCCGCACGCCCGTAGTTGCCACATCAACCGAACCAGTTCGCTGGATGCTGGGTGACCGCACCGACCACCTCTGTCCCACGGGAGATGCCCAGGCACTCGCCGACCGAACGCTCGAACTGCTCCGCACGAAGAACAACGATTATGGTGTGTTGCCAAGCTGGGAGAGCAGCGCAATTACATGGGACCGCCATCTCAATGTCGCTTCCTCAACTCATAGATCAAGGTCGGAATAATCCCAAGCAGGGGAACAAATGCCCCATCAGGAACACGCTCGATGAATCGACCGACGAGGGATGAAGGTCGCTCGATCAAGTAGGTCTGCCTCAACGCCTCGATGCACAGATTCCTGAAAGCGAATCCCTGAGAAACCAGCATGCGCTCAAGCTGTCCCAATTCCAGCGGCTCGCAATCGTAGAAGCGACCCTTGCCCGAAAGCCGCAAATAGGGCGTTCTCAACGGCTTGGGCAGCCAACTTAGAAACGGCAGCCGATAATGGGGTTCGACGACCATCCAGCGATTGGGAACCGCCAGGTATCCGGTGCCATCCTGCTGAAGCACTCGATGAACTTCAGCCAGATGTTTGCATTGCTCGTCCCATTCCCCAACATGTTCAATGACATGATTCGTGATCACCACGTCAAAGGAATCATCGGGAAATGGAAGCGTTGTTCCGGCGACCTGGTGAAATCGATAGCCGTCCTGGACAAGCCGGTTATCGCAGACATCCACGGCATCGACCTGGCATCGAATGGTGTCGTGCGTGCCAAAGTAATGCGCGATCCCGCCCGAACCCACGCCGACCTCAAGCATGCGGACGGGCTGCGGTAGCGAATCGAGACCAATCAGCCGCTCGATCTTGAGCGCCTTGAGACGGCGCGAGTCCAGATCCAAAACAGCGTGCGCCAGCCTCTCTTCGCGCGTGGCGGTCGCGTTCGCAGTCGACGGGCTCTGCGTCTCATCAAGGTCCGTCATGGTGCTCCAGCGCGGCGCGCAACTGTTTGCCGAATTCAGGCCAGGCTTTTTCAGCAGCAAATTGGCGACAGGCCGAAACGTCGCACGCTGGATTCGACAGCAGCGCAAGAACGGCCTGACTCATGCCATCGTAGTCACCGGGAGCGATCAACTGGCCGCTCACTCCTTCCTCCACGGCGTCCGGCACCCCGCCGACGGCAAAAGCCACGGTGCGCAATCCGTGCGCGGCCGACTCGAGAGCGACCATACCAAATCCCTCAACGTCGCCGGGAAGATCCAGCACGGGGAATACGTGGATATCTGCGGCCTGATATGCCGCGGCAAGCGTTGCGTCGTCGCATGGACCGAGGAACTGCAGGTGCTTCTCAACACCCGCCTCCGCTGCAGCCTGCATAATATGCCCTCGCTCCGATCGGCGCCGCGCGTGCAAGGCATTGCTTGCATCATTGCCGATAATGACCAGTGTGACATCGGGATGAGCTGCAGCAATTGCCGGCAGACTTCCCCTGACGAAATTCGCAAGCCCCTTGCGTTCGGTCAAGCGTCCTACGGAAAGCAGCAACGGCCGGGAGCCAAATCCATGGCGACTCCGGAATTGCTCCCCCGCGCCGGCATCCAGTTCGGGGAAGTCAGTGCCAGGATGAAGCACTCGAATGATGTGCTCCGGCACATCGCGGCCAACGGCGAGCCGCGCCGTGTGGTTACTGTTGGCGAGGATCAGGTCACTTTGCCGTATGAAAGGGAGCCACAGCCGCTGATAGACCGGGTTCGGCACGATGACATCAAGTCCATGAAGATAAACTGCCATGCGGGCACCGGAACAACGAGCGGCCAGCCAGGCTATCGGCGCGGTCAGGCCGCTTCCAGCCAATACCCAGGCAGGACGCTGCTGCCGCGACAGCACCAGCGCCTTCCACAACATCGTAAGCAGAAACAGCGGCGCTGATTTCGCACGACTTTCCCGGACCACCGTTTCGGGCCCCACGTAGGAGGCGCAGCCTGCGGGACCACAGAGTAAGGTACGCCACGTTGCGCGCAGCTCCCCCAGCAAATGGCGGTTCAACCTTTCCATGCCACCCAAGAGCGGTGGAAAATTCCTCGTCACCAACAGTACGGATGCTTCGCGGCCGCACTCAGTCATCGCGGCGGTACGTCAGGGATGTAATCTGCTCGGAGACCAAGCCAATCAAGAAGACAATGACGGCAGCACTCCACATAAGTGCACTACCATTGGTCAAGCGCCCGGACTCGAGGTAGGTGCGCATGTAGTTGGCGCAGCCCAGAACGAAGAACACCACACTCGCCGGCGCGAACAACTTCAGCGGCGAATACAGCGTCGCAATCTTGAAGATGATGAGCAGGAAGCGAATACCATCCTTCAGCGGCTTGATATGGCTCTTGCCGATGCGCTGCGCAGCCTTGATCGGCACATAGGCCACGGGGTAGGCGCTACGAAAGAAGGCCATCGTGCTGGTGGTGGGGTACGAAAACCCGTTGGGCAGCAGGTGCAAGAACTCGCGAAATCTGCTGGCCTTCACGGCACGGAATCCTGAAGTGAGGTCCGCGACCAAGTGCCCCGTCATGCGCGTGGCCAGCCAGTTGTAGATACTGTTGGCGACGCCCCGTCCCAGACCCGCCTGACTACCCCAATCGCGCGCTCCCACGACCATGTCGTAGCCCTGCCCCAGCTTTTCCAGCAAACGGGTAATGTCCGCCGGGTCATGCTGCCCGTCGCCATCCATGAACACCAGTACTTCGCCGAGGGCTGCCCGGGCGCCGCGTTTGATGGCCGCACCGTTACCCATCGAATAGGGCGACGACAGACAGGTCACGCCCGCCGCAACGCAGATCTCGCGCGTGTCGTCGGTCGAACCATCGTCCACCACGATGATCTCCGCGTCGGACTGGGCGGCGCGCAGGCGCGGCAAGAGCTCCTTCAAGGCCGCCCCTTCGTTCTTGGCAGGCAGGATGATGCTTAGGCGGTTCAAGTGGGATCCCCTCGATTAGTCGGGGCATGATAATCCGGAGCCCGACCATTGGCTGCGGCGGATTTGACGTTTACGCCCCCGCCCCCGCCATCAACGCCCGCTCATGGGCGTCCCACCAATGCCGTCACTGCCTCGACGACGCGCTGTGCGTCTTCGTCAACCATGGCTGGCGACAAGGGAAGACTGACGGTCTGGCGCCCCAGGCGCATGGCCTGCGGCCATTGCTCCGGCCGCCAGCCGAAGCGCTGCTGGTAGAACGGGTGCTCGGGAATCGAGAGGTAGTGGACTCCGGTACCAATACGGGCGACATTCATCGACTCGAGGAATTCATCGCGGCTGATGCCGCAGCGGGCCTCGTCCACCATCACCGTATAAAGGTGGTAACCATGGCGCGAGCCTTCCTCCGGCGGCGCGGGCAGGCCGATGGGCAGGCCCGCGAATGCCTCGTCATAACAGTGCCATAGCTCACGACGACGCCTCCAGTTCTGCTCCACCCGGGCCAACTGGTGAATACCGATCGCAGCCTGCAGGTCCATCATGTTGTACTTGAAGCCGCACTCCACCACCTGGTAGTGCCGATAACCCTGGTCGCCGAAGCGGTGCCAAGCGTCCTTGCTCATACCGTGAAGCGCCAGGATGCGGGCACGGGCGATGTGCTCCTCGTCGCGCCCTAGGATCATGCCGCCCTCGCCGGTGACCACGTTCTTGGTCACGTAGAAGCTGAAACAGCCAAAATCGCCGAAAGTGCCCACCGCCTTTCCCCGGTATTCGCTCTCGATGGCGTGCGCGCAGTCCTCGATGACCACCAGGCCGTGCCGGTCCGCAATGGCCATGATCCGCCCCATGTCGCAAGGCCGGCCGCCAAAGTGCACCGGCAGGATCGCGCGGGTGCGAGGGGTGATGGCCGCCTCGATCGCCGCGGGGTCGATGTTCTGGGTGACCGGGTCGACATCGGCCAACACGGGACTCAGGCCGGCATGCAGGATGGCATTCACCGTGGCACAGAACGTCAACGGTGTGGTGATCACTTCGCTGCCTGGCTCCAGGCCCGCGGCGACCATGCTGACGTGCAGGGCTGCGGTGCAGGAGTTGACCGCAGCCACCTGCGTCGGCGTTACCCCCCGCCAGTGGGCGAAGTCACTTTCGAACTGCGCCACCCGGGGCCCCGTACCAAGCCAGCCAGAACGGAGACATGCCTCCACCTCGGCAATCTCAGGCTCCTCGATACGAGGGGCGCCAAAGGTCAGGAAGGGTGGGTGACTTTTTGCGTAGGCCACGGGGGGAATCGTCTGCAAGGCGAAGCGCCCTTTCTATCCCAACCGGGTTCACAACGTCCACGAGAAAGCCCGGAAGGCATGGCCATTGCATGAACTTTGGGCCACCCGGGCATTTGTGCGGCAGGTCACTCGAGAGCCACTACCCTGCCGCCCCTGCGTGACCAACCTGTCCAACTGGGGTAAATTCCTCTTCAATTCAGGGGGCTGAGCCAGTATCGCCATGTCAACGTTAATGCAACCCTCGCTAGCGGGTCTTTCGGGCCTGGCACGCAGGCTGGTGTCCGAGGACGTTCTGCCGGAATCCGATGTCCGCAAGGCGGTCGCCGACTCGCTACAGCACAAGACCTCGCTGACCTCCTGGCTGCTGGACCACAACCTGGTTGACAGCAGCCGCCTGACCCGCATCGCCTCGGACGAATTTGGCATGCCGGTCATGGACGTAGCCGCCCTCTCGCTTGGCCAGATGCCGGCGAACCTGATCAGCGAAGCGCTCATCAATAAGCACCACGCCCTGCCGTTGTTCAAACGAGGCAAGCGGCTGTTCGTCGGCATCGCCGACCCTATGCAGTCCCACGCGCTGGACGAGATCAAGTTCCACTCCAACTGCATGGTGGAACCCATCCTCGTGGAGCGCGGCCAGCTGTTGCGCACCATCGAAACCACGCTCAATGCGATGAGCAATACCATGCCCGAGATCGGGGGTGGCGACCTTGATGAGCTGGCGCTGGAAGGGGGAGATGACGAGGCCGAGACCACAGGCATCGATGCCAACGCGAACGACGATGCCCCCGTGGTCAAGTTCGTGAACAAAATCCTGGTGGACGCGATCAAGCGTGGCGCCTCGGATATTCATTTCGAACCGTTCGAGACCCAGTACAGAGTGCGCCTGCGCATGGATGGCATGTTGCGCGCAGTTGCCAGCCCACCGATGAAGCTGGCCGCGCGTATCTCTTCGCGCATCAAGGTGATGTCGGGCCTGGACATTGCCGAGCGCCGCGTACCGCAGGACGGACGCATCAAGCTGAACCTGTCCAAGAGCCGTGCGGTGGACTTCCGTGTCAGTACGCTGCCGACGCTGTTCGGCGAAAAGATCGTGCTTCGTATCCTGGACGGCTCCGCCGCCAAGCTCGGCATCGATGCCCTCGGCTACGAGGACGTGCAGAAGCAGTTATACCTTGACGCGATCCACAAACCGTACGGCATGGTGCTCGTCACCGGCCCCACCGGTTCAGGCAAGACCGTGTCGCTTTACACGGCGCTGAACATCCTCAACACCGCTGAACGCAACATTTCAACGGTGGAGGATCCCGTGGAAATCCGCGTCGAGGGCATCAACCAGGTCCAGCAGAACGTCAAGCGTGGCATGACCTTCGCTGCCGCCCTGCGTTCCTTCCTGCGACAGGACCCGGACGTCATCATGGTCGGCGAAATCCGCGACCTGGAAACGGCTGAGATTGCAATCAAGGCCGCACAGACCGGCCACATGGTCCTGTCGACGCTGCATACCAATGACGCCTCGCAGACCATTTCGCGCCTGATGAACATGGGCATCGCGCCCTACAACATCACCTCGTCGGTAACCTTGATCATCGCCCAGCGTCTTGCACGTCGCCTGCATGACTGCAAGAAGCCCATGGACCTGCCTCCGCAGGCCCTGCTTTCAGCCGGCTTCAGCCAGGAAGACATCGACGCCGGGCTGACCATTTTCGAGCCGGTCGGCTGTGATGGCTGCAATGAGGGCTATAAGGGGCGTGTAGGCATCTATCAGGTCATGCCCATGCTAGAGGATATCCAAAAGATCGTTCTACAGGGCGGCAACGCACTGCAAATTGCCGAAGCAGCCCGAAAAGCAGGTGTCAATGATCTGCGTGCCTCGGCCCTGCTGAAGGTCAAGAAGGGTGTCACCAGCCTCGCCGAAATCGACCGCGTCACCAAGGATTGAGCTCGGATAGAGCCCGTTCGGACGGTTCGTTACGCGAAAGTTGCGCCTGGCGCCACGAATTGACTCAATATAATGGATTAAGCTGAAAAATCAGGCGGTCGCCATCCTAGGGCGACCGGACCGTACCAGCAGGGGGAATCGCAATGGCCACGGCCACAGCCACCGCTAAGAACGCCCGCACGACCAATGCCCAGCGTGCCGAGGTCAGCAAGATGACCATGTATGACTGGGTTGCGCTGGACAAGCGCGGCAAGCGGATGAAGGGCGAAATGTCGTCAAAGAACGCCTCGCTGGTGCGAGCCGAACTGCGTCGCCAGGGCATGAACCCGCAGACCATTCGTGAGCGAGGCAAGCCACTGTTCGGTGCCTCCGGCAGCACCGTAAAGCCGCGAGACGTAGCCATCTTCAGCCGGCAAATTGCCACCATGATGGCTTCTGGCGTGCCGATGGTGCAGTCGTTCGAGATCATTGCGGACGGTCAGAAGAACATCCGTTTCAAGAATATGCTGACGGACGTCAAGCAGAGCATTGAAGGTGGCTCGGCTTTGCACGAAGCGCTGGCCAAGTACCCGATCCAGTTCGACGAGCTTTATCGCAACCTGGTCCACGCAGGCGAATCTGCCGGTGTACTCGACACCGTGCTCGATACCGTGGCGACGTATAAGGAGCGCACGGAGAGCATCAAGGCCAAGATCAAGAAGGCACTGTTCTATCCCGTCATGGTGATGGCCGTCGCACTTCTGGTCAGCATGATCATGCTGCTTTTCGTGGTGCCCGTGTTTGCCCAGACCTTCAAAGACGCTGGTGCGGAGCTACCGGCCCCCACCCAGATCGTCATCAGTGCGTCCGAATTCATGAAGGCCTACTGGTGGGTCGTCATCGGGGGAATCGTCGGTAGCGTCGTGGCTCTCGTCATGGCCAAGAATCGTTCGGTCAAGTTTGCCCACTTTCTCGACCGTGTGATGCTGAGACTTCCCGTCATGGGCAATATCCTCCGGCAGTCGGCGTTGGCGCGCTTCGCCCGGACGCTGGGTGTGACGTTTCGCGCCGGTGTACCGCTGGTCGAAGCCATGGATGCAGTGGCGGGCGCCACCGGCAGCATCGTCTATGGCGAGGCGGTCAAGCAGATGCGCGACGACGTATCCGTCGGTCATCAGCTGCAGCTCTCGATGCGTCAGACCGGCCTGTTCCCGAACATGATGGTGCAAATGGTCGGCATCGGCGAAGAGTCGGGTGCCCTTGACCATATGCTTTTCAAGGTTGCTGAGTTCTACGAGGAAGAAGTAAGCAACGCCGTCGACACCCTCTCCACCCTGCTCGAACCCCTGATCATGGTGATCCTGGGCGTGCTGGTAGGTGGCATGGTGGTGTCGTTGTACCTTCCGATCTTCAAGCTCGCCGGCACCGTGTAAGCTTTTCGGATTCGAGCCCCTCTCCCGTCGGGAGGGGGGCTTTTTTTATAGCCTCTGGAACCACGCATGCTCGATCTTCCCCTTTGGGCCTGGATCCTCGCCGCCGGCGTCTTTGGCCTGATGGTCGGCAGCTTTCTCAATGTCGTGATCCTGCGCCTGCCGGAGCGCATGAAGGCGGAGTGGCGGCAGGATGCGCTCGACACGCTGGACATGGAGCCGGATGGACAGCCCCTGCCTCCCGGCATCGTGCGCGAGCCTTCGCATTGCCCGCACTGCAAGCACCCGCTGGGGGTGAGGGACAACATCCCGCTGTTTGGCTGGTTGCTGCTGGGGGGACGCTGCCGCTACTGCAAGACGCCGATTTCCATCCAGTATCCGCTGGTGGAACTGCTCAGCGGCCTGCTCAGCGCGGTGATCGTGTGGAAGTTCGGACCGACCTGGGCTTCGGTGGCGGGGCTGGTGTTCACCTGGATGCTGATCGCCCTGTCAGGCATCGATTTCCGGACCCAGTACCTGCCCGACCAGCTCAACTATCCCCTGCTCTGGCTGGGCCTGCTGCTGAGCCTGCTGCCGATGTTCGTGCTGCCAACGGCCGCGATCATCGGCGCCGCCATCGGTTACCTCAGCCTGTGGAGCGTGTACTGGCTGTTCAAGCTGCTGACCGGCAAGGAAGGCATGGGTTACGGCGATTTCAAGCTGCTGGCCGCGCTCGGTGCCTGGATGGGGCCGGGATGCCTGCTGCCGGTGGTCCTGCTGTCCTCGCTGATCGGCGCGCTCACCGGGGGAGCCTTGATCCTGCTGCGCAAGCATGAACGGGATATCCCGATGCCCTTCGGCCCCTTCATCGCCGCCGCCGGCTGGACCTGGTTCGTCGCCGGGGACTGGCTCTGGCAGCACTACGCGCAGCTGACCGGCATGCGATGAACGCGCGCCCCGCGGGATATGTCGTGGCACTGACCGGTGGCATCGCCGCCGGCAAGAGCGCGGTGTCGAAGCGGTTCGAGGCCCTGGGAATCCATGTTTACGACGCGGACGTCGCGGCACGGGAAGTGATCGCGACGGGCAGCGATGGCCTGCGTGCCGTGGTCGAGCATTTCGGTCCTGGCGTGCTGGACGCCGGGGGCCAGTTGGACCGTGGCGCCATGCGCCAGCGCGTGTTCGGCAACGACGGGGAACGTCGGGCGCTGGAGGCCATCATCCATCCGCGTGTGCGCTCGTGGCTGCACGACCACGCCCGGTCGGATCGGGGCCCCTACTGCCTGCTCGCCATCCCGTTGCTGGCCGAGAACATGGCGCACTACGCCTGGGTGGACCGCGTGCTGGTGGTCGATGCCCCCGAGGAGGTCCAGCTCGATCGGCTGGTCCGCCGCGACGGCATCGACGAGGCGCTGGCGCGACGGATGATCGAACGCCAGGCCAGCCGGACCGACCGCCTCGCGCTGGCCCACGACATCATCCGCAACCACGGCGACGAAGCCGAACTCGACCACGCGGTCGCCCGGCTCCACCAGCAGTACCTGGCGCTGGCCCGAGCCAGGCGCTGAGCGCAGTCACCAGAACCCGCGGATCCCCGCCACGCCCTGTCCTCCGGCTTCGCGCGCCCTGGCCAGGTCTTCGCCTTGCATGCCGCCCAACGCGTAGGCCGGCAAGGCCGCGGCATCGACCATGCGGTGGAACGCGTTCCAGCCCATGGGCGCCTGGTCCGGATGGGTGGCGGTGGCCGCCACCGGGGACAGCGTCGCGAAATCCGCCACGACGGCCGCCCGCGCCATGTCGCCGGCATCGTGGCAGCTGGCGCCGATCCATTGATGCCAGGGTAGCGGACGCGCATCCAACGCCATCAGCTGGTGTGCCTTCAACTGCACGCCGACGCTGCTGCCCAGCTCGCGGGCGCCCTCCACGTCACCGCTCAGCATCAGCTGGGCGCCGCGCGCGAGAGCCAGGGGCTGCAGCGCGCGGGCAAGCTCGCGTACCCGTTCGTGTGGCCAGTGGGGAAAGCGCAGCAGCAGCAAGCGCTCGCCGGCCTCGAGGGCCTGGGCCAGCCGCCCCCGCCATGCGTCAAACGCCTCCGGACCCACGTCCGCCGGCGTGATCGGATAACGCCACGGCAGTTGCAGCGCCCGCAGAATCGGCCGATCGGCCGGCGCGAGGATGGCAAGGTCGACCGCTGCCGGATCGCACCATTGCAGGGCCTGTCCTTCCAGCGAGACGGGTTGGCCGCGCCACCTGCGCACGGTCCACGCATCTAGCAACAGGAGGCGCTCGCCATAGCGCCAGGGAATGCGGATCAGCGGTTCGTCCGGGGTCGCCTCGATTCCCAGCTCTTCGCGCAACTCGCGGGTCAGTCCCCAGGTGGCCAGCTCGCCGGCTTCGAGCTTGCCGCCGGGAAACTCCCACATCCCCGCCAGATGCTTGCCGGGGGGGCGCTGGGCCAGCAGCACGCGGCCCTGCGCATCGAGCATGACGCCGGCCATGACGTGCATGGCACGGCTGTCAGGGTGGGACGATGTCAACGGAACACTCAGGCGTGGCGGATGTATTCGACCATGTCGAAGTCGTACTGATGGTCGGCATCCTTCTTGTGGTGTACGCGCGACACTTCGGTCCAGTCGCTGAAGTGCAGGCCAGGGAAGAAGGTATCGGCGCCCTCGACGGCGGCATTGACCCACGTGAGGTAAAGGCGCCTGGCCTGCGGCAGGGCCTCGGCGTAGACCTCGCCTCCGCCGACCACCATCAGGCCGGTACCGCCCGCGCGAGCCAGGCCTTCGGGCAACGAGCGCACGGTGATCTGGCCGGGAAACGGCGCCTCGTGTCGACGGGTGAGCACCAGGTTGGTCCGGTCCGGCAGCGGGCGGCCGATGGCGACCGCGGTGTTGTAACCCATCAGGATGTACTTGCCGAGGGTCAGCTGCTTGAACCAGCGCAGGTCGTCCGGCAGATGCCAGGGAAGCTGCCCCTTGCGGCCAATGGCGAAGTTCTCATCCAGCGCGGCGATCAACGAAATGGCCATGGAATTCCTTGGGTGATCGACAGTGGGGACGGCTCGCGTCGCCGGGCCGATGGCGCCGCGCCGGCCGATCTTAGCAGGATGCGCCCACGCAACCCACGCCCCGCTGAAGACGTGCTGGCGTGTTACACCGCCACCGGTGCCTTGATCGCGCCGTGCGGTTCGTAGCCGACGATGGCGACGTCCTCGAAGCGGAAGTCGAACACCGAATGCACGTCCGGATTCAGCTGCAGTTTCGGCAGCGGACGCGGCTCGCGCGACAGTTGCAGGCGGGCCTGCTCCACGTGGTTGTTGTACAGGTGGGCGTCGCCCAGCGTGTGAACGAAATCCCCCACGCCCAGCCCGCACACCTGCGCGATCATGTGGGTCAGCAGCGCGTAGCTGGCGATGTTGAACGGCACACCCAGGAAGATGTCGGCCGACCGCTGGTACAACTGGCAGCTCAGCTTGCCGTCCGCCACATAGAACTGGAACAGCGCGTGGCAGGGCATCAAGGCCATTTTCGGCAGTTCGCCGACGTTCCATGCGCTTACGACCAGTCGCCGGGAATCCGGGTTGCGCCTGATCTCCTCGACCACCCAGCGGATCTGGTCCACCACGCCACCGTCGGCGGTCGGCCAGGCGCGCCACTGCTGCCCGTACACGGGGCCGAGATTGCCCTGCTCGTCCGCCCATTCGTCCCAGATGCTGACCCCGTGTTCCTTGAGGTAGGCGATGTTGGTGTCGCCCTGCAGGAACCAGATCAGCTCGTGGATGATCGACTTCAGGTGCAGCTTCTTGGTGGTGACCAGCGGGAAGCCTTCGGACAGGTCGAAGCGCATCTGCCAGCCGAACACGCTGCGCGTGCCGGTGCCGGTGCGGTCGGCCTTCTCGGCTCCGTGGTCGAGCACATGCTGCAGCAGGTCCAGATAGGCGCGCATGGCTTACTCCTTGTCCTTGCTGGGCATGGCCACGGTATAGGGGCGCAGGGTCGGTGCCTTGCGCGCCATCACCAGCAGGATCACGCCGACGACGATCATCGGCAACGACAGGATCTGGCCCATGGTCAGCCATCCCCACGCAATGTAGCCGGGGCGCGGAAAGTCCGGCAGGCGCACGAACTCGACGGCAAAACGGAAGCAGCCATACATCAGGGCGAACAGGCCGGAGATCAGGTAACGCGGCCGCGGCTTCAGCGACACCAGCCACAGCACGGTGAACATCGTGACGCCCTCGAGCAGCATTTCGTACACCTGCGAAGGATGGCGCGGCAGCGCGCCGAACTGCGCCAGCGTCGCCTGCCACTGTGGATGCGAGGCGGCCCACTCCACGTCGAATGCATGCGCATTCGGAAAGATCATCGCCCACGACACATCGCTGGGCTTGCCCCACAGCTCGCCATTGATGAAGTTGCCCAGGCGTCCGAGGCCCAGGCCGATGGGTACCAGCGGGGCGACGAAGTCCACCGTGTCGAGGAAGTGCAGCTGGTTGCGGCGCGACCACCACAGGCCCGCCGCCAGCACGCCGAGCAGGCCGCCATGGAAGCTCATGCCGCCGTCCCATACGCGGAACAGCGCCATCGGGTCCTGCCAGATCCAGTGGATATCGGCGTAGAACAGCATGTAGCCCACCCGTCCGCCGACGATCACGCCCATCATCACGTAGAAGGCAAGGTCACCCAGCGCATCGCGCGAGACCGGCAGGCGGCCACGCTGGCGCCTGTATTCGGCAAGCAGCCAGGCACCGAGGAAACCGCCCAGGTACATGAGACCGTACCAGTGAATCTGCAGTGGCCCCAGGTGAAAGGCCACGGGATTGATGGCAACGGTGTAGGGCTGGGTCATAGGGCGGCAACGGGTGGCAAAACCCAAGTTTAGCCGGCCTTGCCGTCCGCGCGGCTAGCCTTGCCCGGCGGGCCTTGCCGACCGTGCGGTTGCCGGCCGTGCTCCCGTCCATCCGTGCCGCCGATCCGGGGAGATGCCGGAGCCGGCGAACATGCCGGGACTCAGCGACATCAACGACTTCCGCCGGGCCATCCATGGACGCCACACCGAATCTCCAGCGCATCGTTGTCGACGATGCCCAACTCGACGCACGAACTCGTCGAAGGGATCAGCGCACCCGTCCTGCGAACCCATGACGAAGGCGAAGGGCGGGCGCCGTGTGCCGCACGAGAGCCGGGGCGATGCACCCTCGTAGTCGATGTCGCGCCATGGCCCATGATGGAACCCTTCGCACGAAGCACTCGGCCTCACCAACAAGACGAACGTGGCCGCGCCCTGTCGGATGCTCGAAGTCACGCTCGATGCATCCGTCGTCCTGCATGACCGATGCGCGCCGCTGGTCGCTCAGCAGGACGAGTCGCAGACGCAGGTGCGACGACGCCGGCCATCGCGGCACCTGCCGCGACAGCTTCCTCTACCAGCTGAACGTGGCAAGCGGGTTGCACGCAGCCGTCACTTTGTTTTAACTTCGGACTTACGTCGCCTGTCCCCCAAGCCTGGCGACGCCGCGGTGTCTGACTCTTCCCCAGGGTACTGACGCCATCCCCATATCCAGATGTCCAGCTCCCCAAGCGCGCTGGCTGATGGCTATTTTTTGTTCGGAGTTCCAACAATGAAGCAAAAGACACTGCTGGCTACTGCCATCGCCGCAGCGCTCGTGCTGCAGACGTGGTCGGTGGCCGCACAGGATGCTGCCCCCGCACAGGCTGACCAGGCCAAGAGCCTCGAGACCGTCACCGTCACCGGTTCGCGCATTCGCAGCGTGGACGTGGAGACCTCGCAGCCGGTCTTCACCCTGGACCGCGCCGCCATCCAGGCCACCGGTCTGACCAACGTCAACGACATCCTGGCCCGCATGCCGTCGGCCGGTACTCCGGACATCACCCCGCAGGACACCCTGTCCTCGGGCGCCGACGTCGGTGGCCGTTACGTCAACATCCGTAATCTCGGCTCCCAGCGCACCCTCGTGCTGGTCAACGGTCGTCGCTGGAGCACCAGCCTTTCCGGCCTGACCGACCTGTCGACCATCCCGGTCTCCATGATCGACCGCATCGACGTCCTGAAGGATGGCGCGTCCTCGATCTACGGCTCCGACGCCATCGGCGGCGTGGTGAACATCATCACCAAGGAGAAGTTCGACGGCTCCGAAGCCAACGTCTACTACGGCCAGAACGGCAAGGGCGACGGCCAGACCCAGAACTACGACTTCACCTGGGGCCACACCACCGAAAAGAACTCCATCATCGTCGGCGCTTCGTACCAGAACACCGATCCGATGTGGAACAGCAAGCGTGACGAGACCAGCTATGCGCAGGGTCCGCGTCATCCGAACGCCGGCCTGGGCCTTGGCCCGTATGGCCGCGTGGTCGACCCGACCACGGGCGACCAGTACGTGATCAACCACGGCTCGACCGCCACCAACGATCTGTCGAACTACCACCTGTACGACTCGTCCAGCACGGCCGACAAGTACAACACGCAGAAGGACATGACCTTCCGCGCCGGTTCGAAGCTGAAGAACCTGTACGTGCAGGACCGCTACAAGCTGACCGACAACATCACGCTGCGTGGCGCCGCCAGCTACAGCACGCGCGATACCTCCAGCCAGCTCGCCGGCTATCCGTTCCAGTCGGGCGTGGCTGACGATCCGGTGCTGATCAGCGGTCAGAACGCCTACAACCCGTTCCCGGGCCAGGATGTTGAATTCTTCCGCCGCACGGTGGAAATGCCGCGCGTGACCGATGCCAACTCCAAGCTGGCACATATCGACCTCGGCGCCGAAGGCTACTTCCAGTTCCTGAACCATGACTGGAGCTGGGATGCTGGCTTCACCTACGACGCCAACAAGATCAAGCTGCAGACCACCGGCAACATCTACCTGCCGAACGCGCGCGCAGCACTGGGCCCGACGACCATCATCAATGGCCAGGTCGCCTGCGCCAGCGCCGCTGACCGCGCCGCCGGTTGCGTGCCCTGGAACATCCTCGCTGGCCCGGGTGGCACCCCGCAGTCGGTGTGGAACTACGTGAATTACGTCGGTACTGACCGTCAGGCCAGCTACACCTCTGACTGGACCGCCAACGTGTCCGGTGGCCTGTTCGACCTGCCGGCCGGCACGGTCAACCTGGCCGTGGGCGTGGAGCACCGCGGCGAGAAGGGCAACTTCCGTCCGGACGCCGCCGATTCGGCCGGCCTGACCACCAACCTGGCCAGCGCCCCGACCACCGGTGCCTACAACACGAACGAGGCGTACGCCGAGCTCGACGTGCCGGTGCTGCGTGACCTGCCGGGCGCCCAGGAGCTGGGCCTGAACGTTGCCAGCCGCTACTCGCACTACAGCAACTTCGGCAGCACCACCAACAACAAGTACAGCTTCCGCTGGCGTCCGTTCGCGGACCTGCTGGTCCGCGGCACCTTCGCCGAAGGCTTCCGTGCGCCGACCATCAGCGACATGTTCGGTGGTACCGGCCAGAGCTTCGAGACGTTCCTGGATCCGTGCGACTCCAAGTTCGGTGCCGCCGCCAGCAACGCCGGCGTCCGCGCCGCCTGCTCGGCCGCTGGCGTGCCCGCCAACTACCGCCAGATCGACCAGACGGGTGCGCAGATCACCAGCACGGCTGGTGGCCAGACGCCGGTCGCCTTCCTGTCCGGTTCCAACCCGAACCTGCAGCCGGAAACCTCGATCACCCGTACGCTGGGCCTGGTCTACAGCCCGCACCAGGTGGAAGGTCTGGACTTCACCGTCGACTACTACAACGTCTACGTGAAGAACATCATCACCTCGGTCGTTGCCAGCGACATCGTCAACCTGTGCTACATCCAGAATGACCCGTCGTACTGCGGTCGCTTCACGCGCACCCCGACGGCGACGTCCAACCTGGTCGCCGGTTCGATCAACTCGCTCAACGAAAGCCTGACCAACCTGGGCACGCTGAAGACCGAAGGCTACGACGTCGGCATCCACTACCGCCTGCCGGAAACGGCGTTCGGTCGCTTCCGCATCGCCTCGGACAGCACCTACCTGACCAAGTACGAGACGGTCAGCGGCCCGGGTGCCACGCCGGTCAACCATGTCGGCTTCATGACCAGCAACACCAGCCTGTTCGGTGAAGAGGGCATGTACCGCCTGCGTTCGAACCTGCAGTTGGATTGGGACTTCCGCGAGTTCGGCGCCAGCTGGACGGTCCGCTACTACTCGGGCCTGAAGGACAAGTGCTACACCGCCACGGTCGAATGCAACATGCCGACCTACACCAACCCGGCGCTGGATGGTTACGGCGTGAGCCGGAAGGGCTCGGTGGCGTTCAACGATGCGCAGTTCCGTTACACGGCACCGTGGAAGGGCACGTTCTCTGTGGGTGTGAACAACATCTTCAACAAGAAGGGCCCGTACTACTATGCCGTGACGACCTCGGGTACCGGCAGCGCGCCGTACAACCCGGCGTTCGACATCGACCGTTACTTCTACGTGTCGTACAACCAGAAGTTCTAAGCTCGAATGAGCCTGGACTTCTGAAAGGGCGAGCCTTCGGGCTCGCCCTTTTTTTATTAGGGTGGAACCTTGGGGAGTGACGGCGGCGGTACGGCCATCGCGCACTGGGTGCGCTCCTACAGGGCCTCGATGACCTTGTGGGAGCGCACCCAGTGCGCGATCCACGTTTCGCCGGTTACAGCAACACCGGCCGGTCCGGCAGCTCGTCCGGCTTGGCCTTGTCGTTGCCGGGGAAATGGCACTTAAGCAGGGCATGCGCCTCGGCGATGCCGTCGAGGCATCCCCGGCGCCACTCGCCTTGCGCAAAGCTGGCCAGCATGTGGTCGCGGACCGCGTCCCACTCGGCCTGCGTCACCGCGGCGGCAATGCCGCGATCGGCGATGATCACCACCCGATGCTCGGCCATCAGCACGTAGAACAGCACGCCGCTGTTGTGCTCGGTGTCCCACACGCGCAGTTGCGCGAACACCTGGTGGGCGCGCCGGTCCGCGTCCAGCCCCTCCAGCACCGCCGTGGGTGCCAGGCGTGATTCGATGGCGAAACACACCTCGCCACGATGCTCGCGCTCACCGCTGGCGATCGCCACGGTCATCTCGTCAAGCAGGCTGCGGGGGAACCGCTGGCGCATCTGGAACCAGCCGTCGAACAGGTTCAGCAGCAATCGTTGCGCGCGCGCCATATCACCAGCTCCCCGACGATCCACCGCCACCGAAACTGCCGCCGCCACCGCTGAAGCCACCGCCCCCGCCACCGAAGCCGCCGCCTCCGCCAAAACCGCCGCCGCCCCAGCCGCCACCACCGAAGCCGCCCCAGCCGCCACCGCCGATGGATCGACCCGCACCGGCCGGCAACAGCATCAGCACGCCACCGATCAATGCGCCCAGGATGCCGGCGCCGACGGAGGCCGCCAGCAGCCACAGCAGGCCGCCCGTCAGCGCAGCGCCCAGCGGCGTGCGGAGCCAGAGGGCCGAGCGGCCGAAGATGCCGCGAAGGAAGAAGGCGACGAAGACGCCGATGACGAGGATGTGGCCGAAGTCGATGCCACGCCGTTCGCGGTGGCCGCTTTCCACCGGCGGCGGCAAGGCTTCTCCGTTCACCAGCTGGGTCAGCGCACCGAGTGCATCGTTGATGCCGCCGTAGTAGTCGTTGACCCTGAATTTCGGCGCGATGTACTCGCGGATGATGCGTGCCGTCGCCGCGTCGGGAATCGCCCCCTCCAGGCCGTAGCCCACCTCGATGCGCACGCGCCGGTCGTTCTTCGCCACGATCAGCAGCAAGCCGTCGTCCGTGCCCTTGCGGCCGACCTTGTTGGCCTCGGCCACGGCGAGCGAGTACTCGGCTATGTCCTGCGGCTGCGTGGTCGGCACCATCAGCACGACCAGCTGCGCGCCCTTGGCCTTTTCCAGCGCTACCAGTTTCGCATCGAGCTGGTCGACCTGCGTGGCCGTCAGCGTGCCGGTGAGATCGGTGACGTGGCGGGCGAGCCTGGGAACCTCGTCGGCCGCGTGCAGCAGCGCCGGCGACAGCATGGCCATCGCCAGCACCAGCAGCAGGCGCGTGCAGCGCCGGATCATGGTCAGTGCGCCGAACTGGCCGGCGCAGGCGTGTTGCCGAAATTCACCGTCGGCGCCGTGGAGATCGCCTTCTCGTTGTCGACCGAGAAGTTCGGCTTCACCTGGTAGCCGAACATCTTGGCGGTGAGATTGTTCGGGAAAGTGCGGATCATCGAGTTGTATTCCTGCACCGACTGCACGTAGCGGTTCCGGGCCACGGTGATGCGGTTCTCGGTGCCCTCCAGCTGCGCCTGCAGGTTCTGGAACAGGCCGTCGGCCTTGAGCTGCGGGTAGTTTTCGCTCACCACCATCAGGCGCGACAGCGCGCTGGACAGCTCGCCCTGCGCCGCCTGGAACTGCTTGAGCTTCTCGGGATTGTTCAGGTCGTCGGTGCTCAGCTGGGTGCTGCCCACCTTGGCGCGTGCGTTGGTCACCTCGGTGAGCACGCGCTCTTCATGCTGCGCATAGCCTTTGACCGTATTGACCAGGTTGGGCACGAGGTCGGCGCGACGCTGGTACTGGTTGATCACCTCGGACCAGGCTGCCTTGACCGCCTCGTCCTGGCGCTGGATGGCGTTGTAGCCGCAACCCGAAAGGCCGGCGACGACCAGCAGCATGGCAAGGGCACGAAGAAGTTTCATGGGGACGCTCCGATCCGGTGGAGCCCCCATTGCAGCATTCCGCCGTGAAGCGCGCAATCTCGGCCCGAATCACCTGTGGGAGCGCACCTTGTGCGCGACGGACCTGCGAGGAGCTAAACCCGTAGCTCTGCAGTCGCGCACAGGGTGCGCTCCCACAAGGATTCCGTCAGCCCCAGCGGGGCCAGAGGATCAGGCCCCAGCTCAATGCCGTGAGCATCAGCAGCAGGAATACCGCGGCCGAACCCATGTCCTTGGCCCGTCCGGCCAGCTCGTGAAACTCCGGGCTGACCTTGTCCACCACCGCTTCCACCGCCGAATTGAGCAGTTCGGCCGACAGCACCAGGATGGGCGGAAGAATCAGGGCGATCTTCTCGAGGGCGCCATTGCCCACCCACAGCCCCAGCGGCACCAGCACGACGGCGATGCACACCTCCAGCCGGAACGAAGCCTCGTGCTCCCAGCCCGCGCGCAGGCCCTTCATGGACCACTTGAAGGCATTCCAGATCTGTCGGGGCCCTCGGAATCCGCTGGCAGCCATGGTGTCTCCCTCTTGAGCAAGCGGCCGGGCCGCGCCCGACCGCCGGGCATAAGCCCCCAATCATGCCATAGGCCGCCCGCCCAGTCCGTGTCGCAGTTTCCTGCATGCGGCGTCGCAACGAGACCTGAATGACGAATCGGTTACTCTTCACGGGTTTTTGTGACCCTTTCCGGGTGACGCGAGCCGACCGCTTGGCGGTCGTTGTATGAACCGCAGTACGGACAATTGAATGGCAACCCAGAATCCACCGGTCTCCCAGACCCGCTCGTTCAGCACCGTGTTCCTGATCGAGATGTGGGAGCGCTTCGGCTTCTACGGCATGCAGGTGCTCATGGTCACCTACATGATGAAGAAGCTCGGTTTCATCGACAGCAAGGCCAACCTCGTCTGGGGCGCCGCCGCCGCCCTGATCTACGCGACCCCCGCCATCGGCGGCTGGGTAGGCGACAAGCTCATCGGCACCCGCCGCACCATGGTCATCGGCGCGGTCGTGCTGGCCCTTGGCTACATGATGCTGTGGATTCCCTCGGACAACCCGACGCTGCTGTACTGCGCGCTCGGCGTGATCATCGTCGGCAACGGCTTCTTCAAGCCGAATGCCGGCAACCTGGTGCGCAAGATCTATGAGGGCGACGACGTCCGCATCGACAGCGCCTTCACCATCTACTACATGGCGGTGAACGTCGGCTCGATGGTGTCGATGACGGCCACGCCGTGGATCCGCGACTACGTCGGCGCGCACTACGGCGATGCCATGGGCTGGCACACCGCGTTCGGCGCCTGCGCCGTGGGCCTGGCGCTGGGCCTGGCCAACTACTCGCTGATGCACCGCACGCTCGCGCACATCGGTTCGCCGGCCGACGACCAGCCGCTGCAGATGAACCGCGTGCTCGCGCTGTTCGGCGCATCGCTGGTGCTGGTGTTCATCTCTGCCTTCATCCTGCAGAGCCTGCTGGCCGCGAAGATCTGCGTGTACCTCGCCGGCATCGTGATCCTGGGCATCTTCGCGCACCTGATCCGCAATGCCGAGAAGAGCGAGCGTGCCGGCCTGATCGCCGCGCTCGTGCTTACCGTGCAGACCATCTTCTTCTTCATCTTCTACGCGCAGATGGCGACCTCGCTGAACCTGTTCGCGCAGAAGAACGTGAACCTCTCGTTCGACGTGTTCGGCATCCACCTGTTCAACTGGATTCCCGAGCAGTACCAGAACCTCAACGCGATCTGGATCGTGGTGCTGAGCCCGGTGCTGGTGGCGATCTACAACACGCTCGGCCGCGTGGGCAAGGATCCGTCGGTGGCGGCCAAGTTCGCCTTCGGCTTCGCCGCCGTGGCGCTGGGCTTCTTCATGTACGGCTTCGGCGCGCTGAGCGCGGTCGATGGCCAGGTGTCCTCGTGGACCATGATCTGGGGCTACGGCCTGTACTCACTGGGCGAACTGCTGGTGAGCGGCCTGGGCCTGGCCATGATCGCGCGCTACGTGCCGGCCCGCATGGGCGGGTTCATGATGGGCGCCTACTACGTGGCCGTGGGCATCTCGCAGTACCTGGGCAGCGTGGTGGCGAACCTTGCCGCGATGCCGGAGAACATCAGCAGCCCGGTCGAGTCGCTCAACATCTACGTGAGCCTGTTCAACAAGCTCGGCTTCGTGGGCGTGGGCTGCACGGTGATCGCCCTGGTGATGCTGCCGCTGATGAACCGACTGTCCCGCAGTCACGCCGAAGCGCACACACCGCTGCCGGCCGTGCACAGCGAAGAGGTCTGATCCTCCCGATGCCCGCCTCCCGGCGGGCATCGTCGTTCTGGGGGGCGCGATCCATATTGACGCACCGGCCTGGCCCGGACCGAGGCGGGCGCGCAAACCTACTACTATCGCGCCCATGAAACGCTCCCCGTCCCAGCAGCGCATCGGCCCCCGCCCCCTGTTCCGCAGCCTCGCCTGGCTGCGCATCTGCGCCATTGCCGGCCAGAGCACCGCGGTGCTGGTGTGCGCACTGTGGATGCAGCTGGACATCCCGCTGCTGCCGCTGATGGTCGGCATCTGCTCGCTGGCCGTGTTCGCCGTGTTCGCGGCCTGGCGCCTGACCCAGCCCTGGCCCATCAAGCAATGGGAAACCATCCTGCATGTGGCGATCGACACGGTGATCCTGGGCTACCTGCTGCATTTCACCGGCGGCGCCAGCAATCCGTTCATCACCCTCCTGATCATCCCGATCGCCCTGACCGCGGCCGCGCTACCGGTGAGCGCCGTGCTGTCGGTGGCCGCGCTGGTCGGCGCCGCCTACGTCGTGCTGCTGTTCTGGTACGTGCCGCTCCCGGCACCCATGGACGGCGAAACCGCCAGGGGCTTTTCGCTCCATGTCATCGGCATGGGCGTGAACTTCGTGATCATGGCCCTGCTGCTCGGCTTCTTCATCAAGCGCCTGGCCCGCTCCCTGCGCGTCCAGCAGCTGGAAATGCAGCGCGTGCGCGAGCGCGCCCTGCGCGACGAAGGCATCCTCGCCATCGCCACCCAGGCCGCCGGCGCCGCGCACGAGCTGAATACGCCGCTGGCGACCATGCGCACGCTGCTGCCCGAGCTGCGCCGCGAGCATGCCGAGGACAAGGCACTGGCCGAGGACCTGGAACTGCTGGAAGGCCAGGTCGACCGCTGCCGCACGATCCTTCGCGAGATGGTCGCGTTCGGCAAGGCCCAGCTGTCGCAAGAGCCCGAACTGCTCACGGTGGACCGCTTCATCCATGGCTGCCTGGAGCGCTTCCAGCTGCTGCGGCCCGAGGCGGACCTCGCCCTGGCCATGGACCAGGAGGCCGCGCGCACCGTGCTGCGCACGCCCCCGGGCCTGCGCCATGCACTCCTGAACCTGCTGAACAACGCGGCCGACGCCTCCGCGATCAACCACTCGCAGGCCGTCGCGCTGACCGTACGGAGCGATGGCGGCTGGCTGGAACTGATCGTGATCGACCACGGGCCGGGCTTCACCGATACCGACGAACTGGGCGTGCTGGGTCGATCGGGAAAGCAGACGGGTCTGGGCATCGGCCTTGCCCTGGCCGAAGCCACGGCCGAACGCCTCGAAGGCGAACTGACCGCCAGCAATACCGGCAGCGGCGCCCAGATGCGGCTGCGGCTGCCCCTGACCGTGGTGGCCGCGCCATAATCAGCTGTGGCGGATAGCCACAGTGGCACATGGCCACATGTGCATGCGTTGCCGCACCGGTGAGAATGTGCTCGTCCGGCCCCGTGCCGTGGAGACCCCCATGAGCGACCAGCAACTCCTGATCATCGATGACGACGCCACCTTCGCCCGAGTCCTTGCGCGCGCACTCAGCTCGCGCGGCTTCGAGGTGATTACCGCCAGCAATGCCGACGAGGCGCGCGCGCTCACCCGCCGCCACCAGCCACGCTACTGCGTGCTGGACCTCAAGCTGGGCGACGAGAACGGCCTGCGGCTGATTCCCGAGCTGCAGGCCCTGGTACCGGAGATCCGCGTACTCCTGCTGACCGGTTACGCCTCGATCGCCACGGCCGTGGAAGCGATCAAGCGTGGCGCCCATGACTACCTGTCCAAGCCGGTGGATGCCGACGCCGTGGTTCGCGCCCTGCTCGACGGTGACACCAGCGGCGGCGAAGACGACGTGGTCGACGCCCCCGAAGCGCCGCTGGCGCTGCGTCGCCTGGAATGGGAGCACATCCAGCGCGTGCTGACCGAGTGCGACGGCAACATCTCCGAGACGGCGCGCCGCCTGGGCATGCATCGCCGCACGCTGCAGCGCAAGCTCAGCAAGCACCCCGTGCGAGAGCGCCCCGAAAGCGACGACTGACGAACCGGCCATGCGGGGAAGGCCAGCGCCCAGGCCGGCCTTTCCCGTCGTCGTTCGCCGGGATCCGGATCCGCGTCAGAGCTGCCGCTGCGATCCGGCATCACCCGGCAACGGGTCCGCCGTGCCGTCGTCCTCGTCGCCGTAGATCGCCACGTGCGGTACGCCATCGGCGCCGATCCAGCCTCGATACATGCCATCGGTATTGAACGGCATGGCGATATGGCCGCTGTCATCCAGTGCAATGGCGCCGCCATTGCCACCCATCGACGGGATCTCCTGGTTGATCACCTCGGCGGCCGCGCGCTTCAGCGGCACGCGCATCTGCGTGACGCGCATGCAGATTTCATGCGCCGCCACCGTGCGGATGTAGTACTCGCCCCAACCGGTGCCCGACACCGCGCAGCCGGAGTTCGCATAGGTGCCCGCGCCGATGATGGGTGAATCGCCGATGCGCCCCCAGCGCTTGTCCGTCATCCCGCCGGTGGAGGTGCCCGCGGCCAGGTGGCCATCCGTGTCCAGCGCCACCGCGCCCACCGTACCGAAGTGTTTGGCCGTCTCGACGTCCGAATGCTTGACCTTGTCCGCGTCTTCCTTCAGCGCCTTCTGCAGTTGCTGCCAGCGCTCCTCGGTGCGGAAGTAGGAAGGATCGACCAGTTCGACACCCGCCGTCTTCGCGAACTCCTCGGCGCCATCGCCCACCAGCATCACGTGGTCGGATTTCTCCATCACGGCGCGCGCCAGGAGGATCGGGTTCTTCACGCGGTGGACGCCGGCAATGGAGCCAGCGCCCAGCGTGGCGCCGTCCATGATGGCCGCGTCCAGTTCGTTCTTGCCGTCGTGCGTGAAGACCGAACCCTTGCCTGCATTGAAGTTGGGGTCGTCCTCGAGCACCGTGATCGCCGCCGCCACGGCATCGACCGCCGTCTTGCCGGTCTTCAGCTGGGCATAGCCCTTCTGCAAGGCCTGGGTCAGGGCCGCGCGCACGGCCTTTTCCCTGGCCGGACTCATCTCGCGCTTGATCACGCCGGCCCCGCCGTGGATCACCAGTACGGGTGCAGCGGCCTGGGCCATGGACACGGTCCCCAGCGCCGCGAGCGCAGCGACAAGAAAGCAGAACTTCACCGGAACAACTCCCCAGACCTACTGGCGACGGAGTATAGCCAGATTATCCGGGTGCAAAGACCCGGATTTTTTCCCTGGGGAACCGCTCGCCGGCCGCCCTCGCCGGCGATGGATTGCAAGCTCGCCACCGCCGGCACGGGGTCGAAACGGCGCGTGCAACGCGGCCCGCCTGTCTGGCCCCACCCTCCCTGGCGAGGGGGGTGCCCCCTCGGGGCTGCGCGCAACATGTCCCGTCACCGATTCGTCGTATCCTTTACAACTGGCTCTCCCTGCAAGAAGGCATCTCAATGGACAAGGTGTACGCAAGCGCGGCGCAGGCCCTCGACGGGCTGCTGTTCGACGACATGACCATCGCCGCCGGTGGCTTCGGCCTCTGTGGCATTCCCGAGAACCTGATCGCGGCGCTGCTGCAGGCCGGCACCAAGGGCCTCACCATCGTCGGCAACAACGCCGGCGTGGACGACTTCGGCATGGGTCCCCTGCTCAAGACCCGCCAGGTGAAGCGCGTGTACGCCTCCTACGTGGGCGAGAACAAGGAATTCGAGCGCCAGGTGCTGGCCGGCGAGTTGGAGCTGCACCTCGTGCCGCAAGGCACCCTGGCCGAGAAGCTGCGCGCCGGTGGCGCGGGCATCCCCGGCTTCTATACCCGCACCGCGTTCGGCACCAAGCTGGCCGAGGGCAAGGAAACCAAGGTCTTCGACGGCAAGGAATACGTGCTGGAGGAAGCCATCCACGCCGACGTGTCCATCGTGAAGGCGTGGAAGGGCGACCGCCTGGGCAACCTGGTGTTCCGCAAGACGGCGCGCAACTTCAACCCGATGATCGCCACCTGCGGCAAGGTCTGCGTGGCGGAAGTGGAAGAACTCGTCGAGGTCGGCACGCTCGAGCCGGACAACATCCACGTGCCGGGCATCTACGTCGACCGCATCATCCAGGGTCCCTCGTACGAGAAGCGCATCGAGTTCCGCACCATCGCCGGCGCCAACACCGGCAAGGAAAGCCCGATCCGCACCGCGATGGCGCAGCGCGCCGCCAAGGAACTGCAGGACGGCTTCTACGTGAACCTGGGCATCGGCATTCCCACCCTCGTGGCGAACTACATCCCGCCCGGCATGGACGTCACTCTGCAGTCGGAGAACGGCCTGCTCGGCATCGGCCCGTTCCCGGATGACGCGCGCGTGGACCCGGACCTTATCAACGCCGGCAAGCAGACCATCACCACCCTGCCCGGCTCCAGTTTCTTCTCCAGCGCCGAGTCGTTCGCGATGATCCGCGGCGGCCATATCGACCTGTCGATCCTCGGCGGCCTGGAAGTGTCCTGCACCGGTGACCTGGCCAACTGGATGGTGCCAGGCAAGATGGTGAAGGGCCCGGGCGGCGCGATGGACCTGGTCAGCGGCGTCAAGCGCGTGGTGGTGCTGATGGAGCACACCGCGAAGGACGGCTCGCCCAAGATCAAGGACCAGTGCGACCTGCCCATCACCGGCAAGGAATGCGTGGACCTGATCATCACCGACCTGTGCGTGTTCTCGGTCGAGAAGGGCAAGGGCCTGACGCTGATCGAAATGCACGAAGGCGTGACGCTGGATGACGTGAAGGCGAAGACCGGGTGTGCGTTCGCGGTCAGCCCGTCGCTGAACTAAGGCCTCCGATGCAAGCCCATGCACCGTGTCCCGGCCGGGACACGGTGCAGACGGTGGGTCGCGACGCCGCCCCCCCCGCGAACGCCGGCGCCGGATGCCCGCTGAACTCAGATCCTGACCGGCGTCGATTCCGGAAACCGGATGCGCGCGACATGCCGGCGATCATCGCGGGTCTGCAATTCCAGCGGCCAGTGGAAGCGTTCGCTGATGCGCTGGGCGATCGCCAGTTCGAAGCCATGGCGGTTCGCCGCCATCGGCGCCGCGGCGTCGCCGCGATGGGTCACCGTCACCACGCCGGGCATCACCGTGACCACCACCGTGCCGCCTTCCGCCTGCTGGCAGGCGTTGCGGATCAGTTGCCAGCACAGCACGGAAAACACGCGGGGCGAACCGTGCAGCGAGAAGCGCGCCGGCTCCTCCAGCTCCAGCGTGATGGGACGCCCTTCCAGCATGGCCAGCACGTCCGGAAGCTCGTGGCGGATCACGTCGTTGACGACGAAATCCTCCTCGGTCAAACCGTTGTCGGACTCGCGCGCGAGGATCAGCAAGGCCTCGACGAGGGCTTCCATCTCGCGCGTCGAGCGCTTGATGCGCTGGACCGAGCGCTGGCCGAACTCACCTAGCGTCAGGTCGTCGGCAAGCATGTCGGCCGACATCTTGATCACGGTGAGCGGACTGCGCAGCTCGTGGCTGGCATCACGGGTGAAGTTGCGTTCGCGCTGGTTGTAGCCGGCGATGCGGTTCGCAAAACCGTAAAGGCTGTTGGCGAGGGTCACCACGTCGGCATCGGTGCGGCTGGGCAACTGGTCGGGCCGCCAGCCGTTGAGGTCCAGCGATTGCTCGTCCCAGTCGCTGACGGCGCGGGCCAACTGGCTCACCGACGACCACTGGCGCCGTGCGGCCAGCCACGCCAGCACGCTGATGATCACGATCAGCACCAGCACGGCCTCGACGGGCGCGACGTTGTACAAGCCCATCAGGCACACGATCACCACGGCCAGCAGCTGCAGGCCGAAGATGCTCGCAAGACGACGGTGGAACAGCCCGCGCTTCAACATCCGCGCGGGCTGGGCGGTACCCCTGCTGGTCATGTCAGTTCATGCCGCCCCGATCATGCCGGCTGCGAGGCGGATGCCACCTCCGACTCGAGATCGGCAAGGCGATATCCGGCGGAGTGGATGGTATGCAGCAGGGGGCGGTCGAACGGCTTGTCGATCACCCGGCGCAGGTTGTAGAGATGCGAACGCAGCGTGTCCGAGTCCGGCAACGTGTCGCCCCAGATTTCCCGCTCGATGTCCCGGCGACTCACCACGCGCGGCGACTCGCGCATGAGGATGGCCAGCAGTTTCAGGCCGATCGGCGACACGGTCAGCTCCTGCCCGCTGCGCACCAGGCGCAGCGTGGCGGTATCGAGCGTCATGTCACCCACGGTGAGTATCTCGGTGGAGACCTGGCGGCGATCACGCCGGATCAGGGCACGAAGGCGTGCCTCCAGCTCCCTCACTTCGAACGGCTTGACCAGATAGTCGTCGGCACCTGCCTCCAGCCCCACCAGCTTGTCTTCCAGCGTGTCGCGTGCCGTGAGCATCAGGACCGGCGTGGATTTCTTGGCGTCACGCCGCAGCTTGCGGCAAACGTCCAGGCCATCCATGCCCGGCAGCATCAGGTCCAGCACCACCACGTCGTAGCTGTTGGAGACCGCCAGGTGCAGGCCGCTCACGCCATCGGCGGCGTAGTCGACCGAGTACCCCCGGCGCTCAAGGAATTCACCGACCATCTCGGCGATCTGGCGATTGTCTTCGACCAGAAGAATCAGGCCGGACTGCTCATCGCGCGCGCTCATTCCTACCTCCTGCAGCTGACTTCACAAAGGTGAACAGCTAACGACCCGCATCGTGAGGGCCGCGTGAAATTTCCCGGACGGATTCACGCCGGGTTGTGAGCGCGTTCACCTTAGCGCAACAGCGGCGTCAACGGCGCCCAAACGTTGTCCAATACCCGCGGCTGGGCGGAGGCGATGGGATGCAGGCCGTCCTCCTGCATCAGCTCGGGCTTGAGGGCCACGCCATCGAGCAGGAAAGGCAGCAGCGCGGTCTTCTTGTCCCTGGCCACGTCGGCATAGACGGCACGCAGGCCGTCGCGGTAATGCGGACCGTAGTTCACCGGCAGCTCGATGCCCAGCAGCAGGACCCGGGCCCTGGCCTGCTGGGCGGCATCGACCATGGCGGCGAGGTTCTCGCGCAACTGCGGTAGCGGCAGGCCGCGCAGGCCGTCGTTGGCGCCCAGTTCGATCACCAAAACGGCCGGGTGATATTTCTCCAGCAGCGCCGGCAGCCGGTTGCGGCCGCTCAGCGAGGTCTCGCCGCTGATGCTGGCATTGACCACCGTCCAGCCCGGCTCCATCTTGGCTAGACGGTCGCCCAGCAAATGCACCCAGCCGGACTCGACCGGGATGTTGTGCGCGGCCGACAAGGAATCGCCCAGCACCAGCACGGTTTTCGGCGGGGCCGCCTGGGCGGTGCCGACGATGGCGCCCAGCAACACGACCAGGCAACAAAGGATTCGACGCATGAGTGGCAGTGCCTCCGCTTCTTCCAACGGTGTTCTTCTGGATGCCATCGATGTTAGCAAGTCGGTCCAGGGGCCCGAGGGAAGGCTGGACATCCTCACCGGCGTCTCGCTGCAGGTACGCGAGGGCGAGAGCTTTGCGATCGTCGGCGCGTCGGGTTCGGGCAAGACCACCCTGCTCGGCCTGCTGGCCGGCCTTGACACGCCCAGCCAGGGACGCATCTCGCTGGACGGCCACTGGCTCGAAGGCATGGACGAGGAGGCGCGCGCCGACCTGCGCCGCCGCCTGGTCGGCTTCGTGTTCCAGTCGTTCCACCTGCTGCCGGCGCTTACCGCCGAAGAGAACGTGATGCTGCCGCTGGAACTGGAAGGCCGAGACGACGCTCGGGCCCGCGCCCGCGAGGCACTGGAAGCGGTGGAGCTGGCCACCCGGCGTCGCCACTATCCGGCGCAGCTCTCCGGCGGCGAGCAGCAGCGCGTGGCGATCGCCCGCGCCTTCGTGCATCGCCCGCGCCTGCTGTTCGCGGACGAACCCACCGGCAACCTCGACCAGCGCACCGGCCACCACATCAGCGACCTGATGTTCGCGCTGAACCACGACCACCGCACCACGCTCGTGCTGGTCACCCACGATCCGAAGCTGGCCGCCCGCTGCACGCGCCAGGTCGAGCTGGACAACGGCCGCGTGATCGCGCCCCGCGCCAACGTGGCGGTGGCGCCATGAGCCCGGGCCTGCCCGTGCAGGAGCGCACACCGTGAAGCTGCTCACGCTGTCCCTGCGCAGCCTGCGCCGCGAATGGCACTTGCCCGAGCTGCGTACCCTGGGCGCTTCGCTGGTACTGGCCGTGGTGGCCCTGGGCGTGGTCGCCACTTTGTCCACGCGGATGGAGCGCGGCGTGCTGGCCAGCGCCGCGGAGCTGATCGGAGGCGACATGGGCATCAGCTCGCCCCAGGCGTTGCCCGCGAACTACGCCGAGCAGGCCACGCAGCGGGGCCTGCATGCCACGCGCAACGCCAGCTTTCCCAGCGTGGCCTTCGCGCATGAACAAAGCCAGCTGCTCGACGTGCAGGCCACCGATGCCGCCTATCCGCTGCGCGGCACGCTGGAGCTGCTCGACGCGCAGGGAAGGAACGTGGTCGGCCATGGCCCCGGAGCAGGCGCGGTCTACCTGGACCACCGCGCCCTGGTCGCCCTGAACCTCAAGCTCGGCGACACCGTGCAACTGGGCGGGCGCGACCTGCGCATCGCTGGCGAGCTGTTGCGCCAGCCCGACGGCGGTGAACTGGTGGCGATGGCGCCGCGGGCGCTGATGAACGTCGCGGACGCCGAACAGGCGGGCCTGCTGGGCGTGGGCAGCCGGGCGCGGCATCACCTGCTGGTCGCCGGTGAACCCGATGCGGTGCAGGACTGGCGCCGCTGGGTGCAGGAACAAACCCTGCCGCAAGGTGCCGAGCTGATCACGCCCGAGCAGACCCAGGAACGCATGCGCAGCGCGTTCGATCGCGCCAGCGCGTTCCTGAGGCTCACCGCGCTGTTGTCGGCCTTGCTGGCAGGCGTGGCCATCGCGATGGCCGCACAGCGCTACGCACGCCGGAAGACCAATGAAGTGGCCCTGTTGCGCGCGCTGGGTACACCCCGCCGGCAGGTCCTCGGCCTGCTGGTGGGTACGCTGGGCCTGCTTGCCGTGCCCGCCGTGACGGCCGGCGGCTTGGTGGCGCTGGGCCTGGCCCAGCTCACCTGGCACTTCGCCAGCCAGATGTTCTCCACCGTGCCCACGACGCTGCCACTGGGCCCCGCCGCGGCCGCCGCCGTGATGGGGCTTGCCGTGCTCGCCGGCTTCGCCCTGCCGCCGCTGACGCGGCTGGCGGAGGTGCCCCCGGTGGCCGTGTTCCGCGAAAGCGCCGCGCGCCGCGTGCGCCGCTTCGATGCGCTTTACCTGGTGCCCGCCGTGGTCGCCCTACTGTTGATCTGGAGCCAGAGCGGTTCGGCCAAGCTGGCCGGCATCCTCGCTGCCAGCCTGGTGGGCGTGGCGGTGGTGGCCGCCCTGCTGTCCGCGCTGCTGCTGTGGATCGCGCGGCGCGTGGCGCCAGGCGCCCACCCCGCGTTGCGGCTTGGCCTCGCAGCGCTGGCCCGCCGACGCAGCATGAGCCTGCTGCAGGCGACGGCGCTCAGCCTGGGCCTGGTCGCCCTGCTGTTGCTCGCCATCGTTGCGCCGGCCTTGCTGGCGGGCTGGCGAAGCGAGCTGCCGGCGGATACGCCGAACTGGTTCGTGCTCAACCTGCAGGACGACCAGCGCGCCGGTTTCGAACACTCGCTCGCGGGCATGGGCGGACAGAAACTCAACATGCTGCCACTGGCGGTGGGCAAGCTAACGGCGATCAACGGTCGCCCGATCGACCAGCTCGCCTTCCAGGACGAGCGCGCCAAGGACTGGGCCGACCGCCAGCTGCGCCTGTCGTGGGCGGCCGAGCTGCCGCCCAGCAACCAGGTGATCGCCGGCCAGTGGCACGGAGAGCACCCGGCCCAGGCCGAGGTGTCGATCGATACCATGTGGCGCGACATGTTTGCGCTGAAGGTCGGCGACGTGATGAGTTTCAACGTGGGCGAAGGCCATATCGATGCCCGCGTGGGCAGCATCCGCAAGGTCGACTGGACCTCGTTCCGCGTGAACTTCTTCCTCGTGTTCGATCCTGCCCATGCGAGCGAGCTGCCGCATACCTGGATCGCCAGCTTCTACCTCCCGCGCGGCAATGCCCCGTCGCTCGCCCAGTTGTCGCGCGAGTACAGCAACCTCAGCCTCATCGACGTGGACGCGATGCTTGATCGCGTGCGCGAGATCGTGAACCAGGTCAGCGGCGCGGTGCGCTGGGTGCTGGGCTTCAGCCTGCTCGCCGGCGCGCTCGTGCTCGCCGCCGCGCTGGCCGCCAGCGCACAGGAGCGGCGGCACGAAGCCGCCCTGCTGCGCACGCTGGGCGCACGCCGCAGCCAGCTGCGCGCCGCCGCGGCCTGCGAGTTCGCCCTGCTCGGCCTGGTGGCCGGCCTCACCGCCGCGTTCGGCGCCGCCGGCACCGGGCTTTGGCTGGGACATGCGGTGTTCCACATCGACAACTTCGTGCCGCCGATGGGGTCCTTGCTGCTCGCGGCCCTGGCCGCCGCCATCGTGGTGATGATGCTGGGACTGGCGGGCACGCGACGCGTCAGCCATACCTCGCCCATGCGTCTGCTGCGGGAAAACTGAGTGGCTGGCGACGAAGAGGCGAGTCGCGCCGAAGGCATGCTGGGGCGCACGGCCCGGCGCGTGGCGCAGGACTGGCTGCTGCTTGGCTTCGTCCTGCTGGCGATCGTGCTCGCCCTGGTCGATCCGCGGCCGCTCTCCGACCACCAGCGCTGGCTGCAGCTGCCCACGCTGGCAGGGCTGCTGGGCCTGCTCATCTGCATCCAGGGCATCCGCGACAGTGGCCTCGTGCAGCATGTGGCGGCCGCCATGGTGGCGCGCGCGCACTCCTTGCGCGTGCTGGGCCTGCTGCTGGTCGTCATGACGGCCGTGCTTGCCATGGTGTTGACCAATGACGTGAGCCTGTTCCTGATCGTGCCGCTCACGGTAGCGATCGGCCGCATGTCCAACGTGCCGGTGATGCGCATGGTGGTGCTGGAGGCCCTGGCGGTGAACGCCGGCTCCACCCTCAGCCCGATCGGCAACCCGCAGAACCTGTTGCTGTGGCAGTACACGCACCTGCCCTTCCTGGAATTCGCGCGGGCGATGCTGCCGGCGTTCGGCGTCATGTTCGCCCTGCTGGTACTTCTGACGTTGTGCTGGCTGCCGCGCGGTCGCGTGATGTTGCACGCCGAGGATATCGACGGCCATCCCGTGTCAGTGGCGCAGGCGGTGCTGTCGGTGGCGGCGCTGGCGAGCATGGTGCTGATGATGGAACACAACCATGCGGTGCTCGGCGCGCTGCTCCTGCTGGTGCCGTTCGCCCTGCTGGAGCGTGGCACGCTGGCGCGGGTGGACTGGCTGCTGCTGGTGACCTTCGCCGCCATTTTCCTGGGGCTGGGCCATGCCGCGGAGCTGCCGGTGGTACAGCGCGCGCTGGATGGCCTGGACCTGGACCAGCCGCTCACGCTCTACGCCAGCGGCATCGTGGCGTCGCAGCTGATCAGCAACGTGCCCGCCACCGTGCTGTTGCTGCGCCATGCGCCGGACACGATGGCGCTGGCGGTCGCCGTGAATGTCGGCGGCTTCGGCCTGGCCATCGGCTCGCTGGCCAACCTCATCGCGCTGCGCCTGGCGAAGCAGCCCGGCGGGGGCCGGTTGCTTCACCAGGTCTCGGTGCCGTTCCTGCTGGTGTGCGCGCCACTGGTGTATCTCGCGTGGCGCTGGCTGGGCTGAGGGCGCGACGAACGATCAGTCGTCGCCGCGGTCGCGCGGCACGCTGACCTTGCCCTGCACGCCGGAGTGGCTCACGTCGCCGCTGCCCTTGGCACCCACGGTGAGGTCGCCATGCACGTCGTGCACCCGCACGTCGCCTGAGCCCAGCGTGTCGATGCGCACGCTGCCGCCCACGTTGCGGATGGTGACGTCGCCCGAGCCGATGCTGCCCACGCGCGATTCGCCGCGTACGCCGTCGACCTTGACGTCGCCCGAGCCGATCGAACCGATGTCCAGGCTGCCCACGTCGCTGATTTCCACGTCGCCCGAACCCACGCTGGCGCTGAAGGGACCGGCGATCTTGCTGATGTGCACGTCGCCCGAACCCACCTGGGTGGACAGCTTCTGCAGGCCCGTCACCCAGGCATCGCCGGAGCCGACGTTTAGCACCACCGGGATCTGTGCCGGCATCTGCAGGCTGAGGTTGAGGCTGGTGTAGCTGCTCTTGAACAGGCTGATCGTCATCGGGCCACGGCTGCCCGCCTCGACGATCAGGCGGTCGCCTTCCCGCCGCTGCGTCACGGTGAGCGCTTCCAGCAGCTTGGGATCGGACGCACAGGCGCGGCCGGTGATCGTGCCGCCGGCGCCGCTGGTGCCGGCGAGATGAAGGTCATGGCTATGCAGGTCGACCTCCACTTCGCGGATGCCCGCCAGGTCGAGGGTGAGGTTGCGCGGCGCCTCGTACTTGCACTCGTCAGCGTGCGAAGCCAGGGGAGCGAGCAGCAGTGCGGCAAGAAGAAGGCGACGCATGGGTAACTCCTGATTGATCGGACTGGCTTGAGATGTCGCAGACGGCCAAAAGGTTTAGAGCCCGGGTCAACCCGGGTCGATGCGGCACGTTTGAAGCTCAACCAACATCGTGGAGATGCATCGCCATGCAACGCAAGACCCTGCTCACCTCCGCCCTCGTCCTGCTGGTCATCGCCGGTGGCGGCTACGCCATCGCCCAGGACGCCGCCCCCAAGAGCGCCCCCGCCCAGGCCGCCAAGGCGCCGCCGGCCGGCAAGGGACCGCAGACGGGACGCGGTGACATGCCGGACTTCATGGGTGGCCCCGGTTTCGATCGCGGGGGTTTCGGTCGCCCCGGCTTCGATGGCCCGGGCTCGCCGGTGATCGAGGACCTGCAGGCGCTCGAGCATCTGTACCGCGAGAGCGGTCGTGGCAAGGATCTGCCTGCGCTGTACAACGAGGTGCTGACCAGGACGCAGGATCCGCGCGTGCGCACCTACGTCTACCACCAGCTGGCGCGCGCGCAGTCGGCGCCGGCCAACGTCGACCAGGCGATCGCCACGCTGCGCAAGAGCCTGGACGAAAACCTCGGCCTTGAAGCCAAGCGTCGCGCCGACATGGAAAAGATGCGCAGCGATTGGGAACAGCGCCGCGGCGCCATGAAGCCGGCGCCCGCCGCACAGCCATAACCACAACAACAACGGGCACAGCCAGCCAGGCAGCGCCCATGGCCTGAGGCACGGGGACCCCAGAACCCGTGCCTCCTTTTTTTTCAGGTGGCCGGCTTGTCCGTGCGCTTGGCCTGGAGCCACAGCGCTTCCTGTTCCGCCAGGCCGCGCTCCGCCAGCGGCCGGCCCTCGTCGCGCGCCAGCTGCTCCATGTGGCGGAAGCGCCGCTCGAACTTGGCATTGGCGTGACGCAGGGCCTGCGAGAAATCCACGCCGGCATGACGCGCCAGGTTCGCCACCACGAACAGCACGTCGCCGATCTCGTCCTGCAGCCGTTCCTTGTCGCGTCCCTGCGCGAACTCACTGCGGACTTCCTCGACTTCCTCCAGCAGCTTGCCCAGCACTGGCTGTTCGTCCGGCCAGTCGAAACCCACCTTGGCGGCGCGTTCCTGCAGCTTCAGCGCGCGCTTCCACTCCGGCAGCCCACGCGAAATGCCGGCCAGCGCACTGTCATCGTGCCGCTCGCCCCTGGCCGCGCGTTCGGCGGTCTTGATGTCGTCCCACGCCTGCTTCTGCGCGTCGAGATCCTCGTAGCTTTCGTCGCCGAACACATGCGGATGGCGGCGCACCATCTTGTCGCTGATGGCATGCGCCACGTCGCTGAACTCGAACAGGCCGGCCTCGCTGGCCATCTGCGCGTGGAACACCACCTGCAGCAGCAGGTCACCCAGTTCGTCGCGCAGGTCGTGCCAGTCCTTGCGGTCGATGGCGTCGGCGACCTCGTAGGCTTCCTCGATGGTATACGGCGCGATGGTGGAGAAATCCTGCTGCAGGTCCCAGGGGCAGCCGCCGTCGGGATCGCGCAGGCGCGCCATGATGGCGAGCAGGTCCTCCAGGCTGTGGCGAACGGCCTCGGTCATCACCCCTCCAGGTCGGCGGCGCGCAGGCGGGATTTCCAGTCGATGGCGGTATCGCCCACCGCGATGAATTCGGGATTGATCAGCGAGTCGCCGCGGTTGTAGCGCAGCGGTATGCCGGCAAGGTCGAGCACGGCGCCACCGGCCTCCTCCAGCACGCTCTGCGCGGCGGCCGTGTCCCATTCGCTGGTCGCGCCGCGGCGCAGATAGACGTCCGCATCGCCGCGCGCCACCAGGCAGAACTTCAGCGAGGAACCCAGCGGCATCGACTGGTAGCCGTCGCCGATCAGCTGGCCGAGCAAGGCCGTGCCCGCGCCGCCATGCGAGCGGCTTCCCGCCACGGTGGCCGGCTGGGTGAAACCCCGCGTGGCGATGCGCTGCCAGGGCGCGCCCACGCGCGACTGCAGCCATGCCCCTTGCCCGCGCGCCGCCGCATAGAGCTCGCCCGTCACCGGGGCAAGCACCGCGCCTAGCACGGGCTGGTGATCTTCGATTAGCGCGATGTTCACCGTGAACTCGCCATTGCGCTTGATGAACTCGCGCGTGCCATCGAGCGGATCGACCAGCCAGTAGCGCTGCCATTCGCGCCGCTGCGACCAGGGCGCCGCGCGCGCTTCCTCGGAGATCACCGGAAGGGCGTCATCGAGCCGGGCCAGCCCGGCGGTGATCACGCGTTGCGCGGCCAGGTCGGCGGCCGTGACGGGCGACTGGTCCACCTTGCGCTGCACTTCGAAGTCTTCGCCGTAAACGACGAGGATGGCATCGCCCGCCTCGCGGGCAATCGCCGCGACCTGCTGCAGCAGCGTGGAAAACGGAGCCTGGCTCATGTCGGCGAGAACCGGCCGGCGAGGTACTCGCGGGCCATGAAGAGGGCGGCGATCGAGCGGCCTTCGGTGACGTCGTCACGCGCGATCAGGGTGTGCAGGTCGGCGAGCTTCCACGGAACCACGTCCAGTTCCTCGGGCTCATCGCCTTCCAGGCGTTCGGGATACAGGTCCTGTGCCAGCACCACGTGCGCCATGTGCGTCATGTACGACGGCGACAGCGAGAGGTTGTGCAGGATCTTCAGCTTGCGCGCGCCGTAGCCGACTTCTTCCTTGAGCTCGCGATCGGCGCCCTGCTCCACCGTTTCGTCCCGGTCGAGCCGGCCCTTCGGCAGGCTCAGCTCGTAACGGCCGACGCCGGCGCCGTATTCGCGTACGAGCAGCACGGTGTCGTCGTCCAGCATGGGCACGATGATGACGGCGCCGAGCCCGCTGCCCTTCAGGCGTTCGTAGGTGCGCCGCTCGCCGTTGGAGAATTCGAGGTCGAGCTGCTCGACGCGCAGGAAGCTGCTGTCGTGCACGTCGCGTGTCGCGTGGATGATCGGTGGCTTGCGCATGGGCCGATTGTAGCTCAGCGCCCCGGCAGCGCCGCGCGCAGGCGCTGCAACACCGAGGCGTGGATGTCGGGAGTACCGGCCAGCACGCTGCGGGTCTCCAGGGTGAGCGGCTGGCCGTCCAGGTCGGTGAACACGCCACCGGCCTCGCGCACGATGACGGCCAGTGCGGCGATGTCGAGGATGTTCACGTCCGACTCCAGCACCAGGTCCAGGCTGCCCCGCGCCAACAGGTGGTAGTGGCAGAAGTCGCCATAGCCGCGGATCCGGTTGGTGTCGCGGATCAGCGCACCCAGTTCGGCCCAGCGCGCATCCGTGGTGAGCGACTTGACGTTGCCGATGGAGAGCGATGCCTGCGCAAGCGTGGTCGTCCGCGCAATGTGCACCCTTTCGCCCTCGAACCAGCAGCCGCCGCCAGTGCTCGCCCACATGGTCTCGCCGTAGATCGGCGCGCTGGATACGCCGAGCACGAGCTCGCCGCGATGCATCAGGGCGATCTGCGTGGAGAAGAATGGCGTGCGCCGCACGAAGCTCTTGGTGCCGTCGAGCGGATCCACCATCCACAGCAGCTCGGGATTGCCCTCGTCGCGGCCGAACTCCTCGCCGTAGACGGACGCCTGCGGCAGGGCCTGTTGCAGCACCTTGCGGATGGCCATCTCCGCTTCGCGGTCGGCGATGGTGACGGGCGTGTCGTCGCTCTTCAGCTCGACCTCCACGCCGCGACGCCAGTAGTGCCGCAGCACGTCGGCCGCCGCCTGTGCGGCTTCGCGTGCCGCCTCGAGCGCGTGCGGCAGATTCAGTTCACCCATGATTTCCCCCGGACGTGGCGGCCGCCAGGCCACCGCTGTAATGGATGCGCGTGACGCCGTCGGCGTCGACCGGCCCGAAGCCGGCGAGCCAGCGCGCCAGCGCAGGCGTGGCTTCGCGCGGCGCCGCCACGGCATTGAAGCGCCATGCCAGCGGACTGAGCTGCAGCCGGCCGTCGATGCGCAGCGGCCCTTGCCCCCTGTCGTACAGATGACCTTCGATCACGCCGTTGCTGCCATGCATGGTCAGCTGCAGGGCGCCGAGCGGCAACTCGCCGTTGCGTGGCGTGCGCAGCGACGCCTCCTGCCATTCCATGTGGGCTTCCATCACCAGCGGCCAGCCGCCCTGCAATTGCATCCGGGCTGCATCGATCCTGACCATTCCGCGCGGCCTGCCCGCGGGTAGCGCGAGACGCGCATCGAACAGATCGAGGTCGGCGCGCATATGGACGTCCGTCCATAGCGCATCCATGGCGCTGCGGCCCTGCATGCGTCCATGGAACTGCAGGCGCGTTCCCCGCAGGTCGACGAGCCATTGGGGATCACCCAGCAGGGCGCTGCGCGAAAGCTTCCAGTCGAGCTGGCCCAGGTCCTCGCCCCTGGCCGACACCACGCGGCCGGCATGGCCGTGCCAGAGCAGGCCGCTGATCTCATCCAGTTGCACGCCGTTGAGGCGCCCCGCTATCAACGGCACCACCCAGCGCGCGGGCATGAACCACACGAGGGCGAGGCCGATGAACAGCAGGCCAAGCAGGCCTGCCAGTGCGATACGCCAATGCTTCAAACCGGTTCCCAGGGAATTGGAAGACTTGAGCGGGCATGCTCGAAACCCCGATCATAGCCGGATGAACACCTTCCCCGCTGCCGACGCGCTGGTGCGTCGGGACCTGAGCCACCTGTGGCACCCCTGTACGCAGATGCACGATCACCAGACGGTGCCGATGGTCCCCATCGCGCGCGGCGAGGGGGCGTGGCTGGTGGGTACCGACGGCCGTCGCTACCTCGACGGCATCAGTTCGTGGTGGACCAACCTGTTCGGCCATGCCAACCCGCGCATCGCCGCGGCGCTGGCGGACCAGGCGCGCACGCTGGAACACGTGATCTTCGCGGGCTTCACCCACGAGCCCGCCGTGGCCCTCGCCGAGGAACTCGTGCGCGTGACGCCGCCCGGACTGGATCGCGTGTTCTACGCCGACAATGGTTCGGCGGCGATCGAAGTGGCGCTGAAGATGAGCTTCCATTTCTGGCTCAACCAGGGCCGCGGCGAGAAGACGCGCTTCATCGCGCTCAGCGGCAGCTACCACGGCGAGACGCTGGGCGCGTTGTCGGTCAGTGACGTGGCGCTGTATCGCAAGACCTACGCGCCGCTGCTGCTCACCCCGATCCTCGCGCCCTCGCCCGATGCCTACGAGGCGGAGCCCGGCGAAAGCGCCGCCGCGGTCGCGCAACGGCGACTCGGCGAGCTTCGCGCGCTGCTGGAGCAGCATGCGCACGAGGCATGCGCCGTGATCGTCGAGCCGCTGGTGCAGTGCGCCGGCGGCATGCGCATGTACCACCCCGACTATCTCGCCGGCCTGCGCGCGTTGTGCGACGAGTTCGCCGTGCATTTCATCGCCGACGAAATCGCGGTGGGCTTCGGTCGTACCGGCACGTTGTTCGCGTGCGAGCAGGCCCGGGTGTCACCCGACTTCATGTGCCTGTCCAAGGGACTCACGGGAGGCTTCCTGCCGCTTTCGGCCGTGCTCACCACCGGGCAGGTGTATGAAGCGTTCTACGCCGAGTACAGCGCCGGCAAGGCCTTCCTGCATTCGCACAGCTATACCGGCAATCCCCTCGCCTGCCGCGTGGCGCTCGAAACGCTGGCGATCTTTCGCGACGAACCCGTGCTGGAACGCAATCGCGAACTGTCGTCGCACCTGGCGCGACGCCTGGCGCCGCTACGCGAGCATCCGAACGTATCCGACGTGCGCCAGACGGGCATGATCGCCGCCATCGAACTGGTGGCGGACAAGCGCCAGCGCACGCCCTTCCCGCCGGGCGAACGGCGCGGGCTGCGCGTTTACCTGCACGGTCTCACCCAGGGTGCGTTGCTGCGCCCCCTGGGTGACGTGATTTATTTCATGCCGCCCTACGTCGTCACCACGCAGGAGATCGACCAGCTGGTGGACACCGCCATCTCGGGCATCGAACGGGCCGTCGCCGGCTGAGCGTCGGACTCAGTGCCCGCCCCGGATGGTCACGCTGGGATCCAGCTTCTGCAGCGCGGGTCCCAGGGTGGGCTCACCCGTGTTCTGGATGTCCTGGCGGCTGTAGCTCCTGCCTGGCACGCCGAGGCAATCCCTGTGCCCGGCGGGGATCAGGCTGCCGGTGCTTTGCAGGCAGGCTCGGTCACCGGGCTTCAGCGGCCCCTGGTGGGTCGTAGGCGACCCCTGGGCCTGGGTCTGGCCATCCTGCAGCGCGTGCATGCTGTTGGCCGAGGCGGTGCTCTGCGCCGCTGCCAGCGGGCTGGCCAGGAGGGCGACGAGTGCGCTCAGCACGAGTGTCATGGTGGGCTTGTTCATGTTCCACCTCCGGGGGAGTGAGGGGCTGCTTCATCGTGCGCCCGCAATCGCCAGCAGGCAAATGCATGCCGGCTTCCGTCGTCACGCGTTCAGCTTTTGCGGCACAAGGCGCGTGAGACGGCCTGTCACGGGTCCATTATGCTTTCCGTTTCGGCCATCATAGAACGCGCCATGCGCACCATTCGCATACACGTGGACCTGCCGCTCGCCGTGGGCCTCGAACTGGGCCTGCCGGCGCAGGCGGGAGAACACGTGGCCCGCGTGCTGCGGCTCGTGGCCGGTGACCCGGTCACCCTGTTCAACGGCGACGGCCAGGACTATCCCGCCGTCATCCAGGCCGTCGGCAAGCGCGACGTGACCGTGCAGGTGCAGGCGGCGCTGCCCGTCGCGAACGAGTCGCCCCTGCCGCTCACCCTGGCCCAGGGCGTGGCCCGCGGCGAAAAGATGGACCTGATCATGCAGAAGGCCACCGAACTGGGCGTGTCGCGCATCGTGCCGCTGCTGACCGAGCGCTCCGAAGTGAAGCTCGACGCCAGTCGCGCGGAAAAGCGCTTCGCCCACTGGCGGGCGGTGGTAGCCAGTGCGTGCGAGCAGAGCGGGCGCGCCTGCGTGCCCGAGGTGAGCGCCGCGCTTCCGCTGGAGGCCTGGCTGAAGGGACTGGCGGCCGATGGCGCCCTGCGCCTGGCGCTGCTGCCCGAAGGCACCGCGCGCGCCAGCGAGCTGCGTTTCACGCCTGCAGGGGGCCTGCTGGTCGTGGGACCGGAGGGTGGGTTGGGCTTGCGCGACACCGCGGCCCTGGCCGACGCGGGCTTCCGGGGCCTGAAGCTGGGGCCGCGCATCCTGCGCACGGAAACCGCCGGCCTGGCGGCCCTGGCGGCCCTGCAGGCGCTGCACGGGGACGTCTGAGCCCGCGCCGCCTCGCAGGAGGCGGCGCCGATCAACTCAGCTGGCGAGGTCGAGCAGGTCGACCAGCTCGGCTTCGATGCCTTCCAGGTCAGGGATCACCGCGATGTCGTCGCGGACCAGCACCTGCGCCTTCACTCCCGGCGGCAACGGCGCGCCGTCGTGGGTCGGGATGATCAGCTCGGCGTTGAGCGTGGTCAGGCGCGGAAAGCCCTGGGTGACCACGGCCACGAACGGCAGGTCGGCGTGTCCGCCGAGCGCCTTCAGCACCGCCACGCGCACCGCCTGCTCGCTGTCGCCTTCGCCGGCACCGGCCAGCGTATTGAACGACAGCAGCGGCACGCGCCAGCCACGCCACGCGATGCGTCCCAGCAACCAAGCCGGCGCATGTTCCACCGGTTCGGGCGTGGGCAGGGTGATCACTTCGGCCACGGTCGCGTTGGGCAGCAGCAGGCGCAGGTTACCCACCGGCACCAGCACGCAGCGGATTTCACGTGGTAGCGGTAGATCGCTCATCGCCGGGCCTCCATCGACATCTCCTCGACCAGGCGCGCCGCCAGCTCGGCAGGCGTGCCGGAATAACTGTTGAGGCGCTCGGCTTCGATGCCGTGCACCATGTCCGGGAAGTGGGATTCCTCGGACGCCTCCACCCAGACCTGGCCGCCGCGGTCGTAGATGGCCTGCGAGCCACCCAGCGCGTCATTGGCCTGGCCGGCGAACACGATCGCCAGGGCATTGCGGCCAAACACGTTGGCCGCCATGGTGAAACTCGCGTCGATCGGCGAACTGCCGCGCCCGTCCTGACCGTCCAGCGGCTGCAGTTCGACGCGGCCGTCGCGCTGCACGCGCGCCTGGTGCCCGGCGGGCACGACCAGCACCTCGCCCATGCGCGCACGGGCGCCATGGGAGGCGACTTTCACCGGCAGGCCGCAATGGCCGGCCATCTGGTCGACCAGCGTCTCGGCGGACTTGCCGCCCAGGTGCTGGACATGCAGCACGGTGGCGCGCAGGTCCATCGGCAGGCGCGACAGGAACGAGCACACCGCATCGGTGCTGTCGTTCGCGGCACCGACCACGAGCATGCGGCTGATGGCACCGTCCAGATCCGCCAGCACCATTTCGTGGCCGCCCTCGTAGGCCTTGGGAGCAATGGCTTCTTCGATGGACACCAGCTCCAGGGTCATGCCGGGCTTCACGAACGATTCTTCTTCGTTGCCGCCTTCCGGTGCCAGGAAATCCAGGGCGCTGAGCTTCTCGACGCCGAAGTCGCCGGACTTGGCCTCGACTGCAACGGCCGGTGCCTCGTCCTCTTCCACCAGGGACCAGCCGGAGGCCAGCCCCATCAGGGACGACGAGCCCTTCGCCACGCTCTCGTCCGCGGGCGAAGGCAGGAACGTGTCATCGAGCGGACTCAGCGACAGGTGATCCAGCTGGAACGAAGGCATGGCCCGCGGCAGCGGCATCTCCGGCTCGGCTTCCACCGGTGCCGGCCCTTGCGTGGCCAGCGTGTCCACGCCGCCAAAATGGCCATCGTGCAGCGGCGGCAGGTCATCCGCGTCCACGAACTTCAGCGAGCCGAAATCGTCCTCGGCCGCCTGCGGTTCGTCGGCAGCCAGCAGCGCCTCCAGTTCGGCGGCCAGGGTCTCGGACGTCGCCGACACTGCCCCGCCCTCCAGCGCCACGGCAGGTTCCGGCCGCGCCTCGCTGAAATCAGGCAGGGGTTCGATCTCAGGTTCAAACTCGGCGATCGGTTCGGGCACCTCGGCCACTGCCGGCGCGAACTCGCTGGCCGCCACTTCCGGTACCACCGGCGCGTCCTGCGGCCGGGGCGGGTCCAGGTCGCCCTGGGCCATCACCTTCACCGCGAGATGGCGTGCCCAGCGGGCACGGTCCCAACCGTCGAGCCGGCGACTGGCCTGCGCGTCGTTGAACACCACGCGGGGCCGGTCGCCATCGATCACGTCATAGAGGCGGTCGAGTTCGTCATCGGCCTCCTCGTCGAGGTTCACCACCAGCACTTCCGCGCCGGTCTGTTCGAGCATGCTGCGGCTCAGGGTGGCCATCGCGCCTTCGTGCACGATGCGCGCCCCGTGTTCGCGGAGCGCCTCGCGCAGCTGGCCGCCCAGTTCCACGTCGTCGAAGATAAGCGCAACTGCCGTCGACGACTCAGCCATTGAGCGACTCCATGGCGCGCTGCTCGAGCACCTCGCCGATCTGCGCCAGCAGTTCGGCCTCCTGGTAAGGCTTGCCGAGGTAACGGTCCACGCCGATGTCGAACGCGCGCTGGCGATGCTTATCGCCGGTACGCGAGGTGATCATGATGATCGGCACGTCGCGCAGACGCGGATCGGCCTTCATATGGGTGGCGAGCTCGTAGCCATCCATGCGCGGCATCTCGATGTCGAGCAGCATCAGGTCGGGCACGCGATCGTGCAGCTTCTCGAGTGCGTCGACGCCATCCTTCGCAGTGGCGACTTCGTACTCGTGGCGCTCCAGCACGCGGCCGGTGACCTTGCGCATGGTGATGGAGTCGTCGACCACCATCACCAGCGGGCGCACGCGCGGCTCTTCCACCACCGGCGTGGCGACGGCGCTGAGGCCCTCTTCCAGGCGCTGCAGGCGACGCGCGGTGCCGTGGCGGACCAGCGGGGCGAGATCAAGAATGATCAGCACCGAGCCGTCACCCATGATGGTCGCGCCGAGGATGCCCGGCACCGAACTCACCTGCGGGCCGACCGACTTCACCACGATTTCGCGCGAGCCGATCACGGCGTCGATGCGGATCGCGGCGCGCAGGTCGCCCGAACGGGTCAGCAGCAGCGGCACCTGTTCCTCGTCGCTGGCGTGGCTGGCCACGATGCCGAGCAGGTCGGACAGGTCGTGGATGCTGTAGTCCTCGCCGCCGTACGGGAACATCGGTTCGGCCACGGCCACGCGTTCCGCCAGTTCCGACGGCGTGATGCGGGCCACGCCCTGCACCGAGGTCATCGGGATGGCGAAGGTCGCCTCGCCGATGCGGACCAGGATGGCCTGCGTCACCGCGAGGGTGAACGGCAGGCGCAGCACGAAGGTGGTGCCTTCGCCGGTCTTGGATTCGATCGACAGCGCGCCGCCGAGCTGCTTGATTTCATTCGCCACCACGTCCATGCCCACGCCGCGGCCGGCAAGCTGGGTCACGGTGCTGGCGGTGGAGAAGCCGGGCTGGGTGATGAGGGCAAGTACCTGGTCGTCGCTGATGCGCGCATCGGAACGGATCAGGCCGCGCTCGATGCCGCGCTTGCGGATCGCCTCGCGATCCAGGCCACGGCCGTCGTCGCTCACCCGCACCACCACCTCGGTGGCCTCGCGGGCGACGCGGATGCGCACCGCGCCCTCTGCCGGCTTGCCCGCCTTGCGGCGTTCGGCCGGCGACTCGAAGCCATGCGCCACCGAGTTGCGCAGCATGTGCTCGAACGGCGCCTTGATGCGGTCGAGCAGGTTGCGATCCATTTCGCCGTGGGCGCCTTCGACGTACAGCTGGGCGCTCTTGCCTTCTTCCTGCGCCGCCTGGCGCAGCGTGCGACGAAGGTTCGGCACCATCGTGTCGAACGGCAGCATGCGCGTGCGCAGCAGGCCTTCCTGCAGCTCCGAGCTCACGCGCGACTGCTGGATCAGCAGCGTTTCCGCCTGGCGGGTCAGTTCATCGAGCATGCCCTGGATGGACACCAAGTCGGATACCGACTCGGCCAGTGCGCGCGAGTACTGCTGCAGCTGCGAGAAGCGGTCGAGCTCGAGCGGATCGAACACCGCCATGCCCGCTTCGCGATGCTCGCGCTGGAAGCGCGCGATGATCTGCGCTTCGGTTTCGATTTCCAGCATGCGCAGCTGGCTGCGCAGACGCTGCACGGTCTGGTCGAGTTCGACCAGGTTGAAGCGGTAGCCGGCCACCTGCTGTTCGAGGCGCGAGCGGTAGATCGCCACCTCACCGGCGTGGTTCACCAGCGTGTCGAGCAGCTCGGCGCGGACGCGGATCTGTTCCTGCGGCGTGCTCGGCGCTTCGTCGCGCTCTTCGGGCAGCAGTTCCGGCAGCCTGGCGCGCTCGGGGAACGGCACCACCGTCGCCGAAGCCGGCGCGACGGGTGCTTCCGTGGAGCCCTCGCCCATGCCGAGGAAGCGATCGATCATTGCCTGCGGATAGGCCACGGAGCGACCCTGCGACACCTGCTGCACCAGGCCGTGCAGCGTGTCGAAGCCGGCTTCCAGTGCGGCGATGAGTTCGCCGAACTGCGCCGACTCGGGATTCAGCGGCTTTTCCAGCGCTGTTTCGATGGCGTGGGTAAGGTCGCCCACCGGCACCATGCCGGCAATGCGCGCACCACCCTTGAGGGTGTGCAAGTCACGCTGCAATTCGGCGAGGTGCGCGGACTCCGTCGGCTCCACGCGCCACTGCGCCAGCACGCTGTCGGAGTGGTCGAGGATTTCGCGGGCTTCCTCGATGAAGATCTCCAGCAGGTCGGGGTCGATCTGGCTGGGCGAAAGCATGCCCTCGCCTTCCTGCACGACTTCCACCTGCGGGGCGACGGTCGGCGGCGCTGCGCCTTCCTCCGGCGCAGCGGCTTGCTGCGCAACGGCTTCCTCCGCGGGCGCCTCGGCGACCGGCTCTTCTGCCAGCGCCTCGACGATCGGCTCGAAAACCGGTTCGGCGACAGGCTCGAAGGCCGACTCGATGATCGGCGCCACATCCTCGACGCTTTCCTGCGTCACTTCGATGCCGGAGTCGGCCGGGATCTCGTCCTCGACGACCGGCACGTCCGTGGAGATGGCTTCGATTGCTTGTTCGTCGACCAGGCCGAAGGCCAGCGCCTCGTCGAGATCGATCTCCTCGGCCACCAGGCCGTCTTCGGACGGCTCCAGCGCATCGACGGGCGAAGCGATCTCCAGCGATTCCGCCTCGCCGAGCAGTTCGGCATAGACATCGGCGAAGTCGTCATCACCGGCATCGCTCGATGCGCCTGCCTCATGCAACGGCTGCGCCGGCGACACCTGCTCGGAGGCCGGCAGGTGGTCGTCGAGGTTGAACTCGCCGAGCGCGGCGAGCAGCTCGTCCGCGTAGTTGTCGCTCGAAGACGAGACCGGCGCGACCACGTCGGCTTCGGCGCCCTGGCCGGCGGCATCCGACAGCGCGGCATCGAGCGAGGCGCCCAGCGCCTCGCCATGCGCGCCTTCGGCGGCGGCACCGTCCAGTTCGTCCGCATGGGGTTCGAACAGCACGTGCGCGACCTGCGGTTCGGGCTGGCTGTCGCGCAGCTCGGTCAGGCGCTGGATCAGGCCGTCGAGATCCGGCAGCTGCGGCACCGGCGCATCGAACTGGTTCATCACGTGGTCGACGGCGTCCGCGCTCTGGCTGAGCAGGTAGACACCTTCGGCCGACAACGGCAGCCCCGCCGCGCGCAGGCGCTTGAGCAGGCTTTCCAGCGGGGACAGCAGCTGGGTGAGCAGCGGGATGTCCACCATTGCGATGGCGCCATGCAGGGTGTGCACGGCACGCAGCAGGCCGTCGTCGACGCGCAGTTCGCCGTCGACGCGATTGATGTTGGTGCGGATGGTGGCGAGGTACTGCGCCACTTCGCTGCGCAGGATCTCCAGCAACACCGGATCGATCGGCGGCATCACCGGCGCCTCGATCATCTCCTCGGCCGTTGCGGTGACCGGCGCCTCGATCGGCTCGAGGTCGGCCAGGCTGTCCGACGGAATGGCGCTTGCCGAAGCAATGACACGCGGCACGCGGCGGCGCACGACACGGCGCACCATTTCGGTGGCCGCCGGTGCGATGTCCGCAACACGCGCCTGGTCCTGGCCCGCGGCGATGCGTTCGACGGTCTCCATGATCGCGGCGATCGGCGCCGTCACGGCGCCCTCGCCGCTCAGCGCGGCGCGCAGCTGCGGCAGGGCGTCGATGGCAGCCGCCACCACGGCCTGCACGCCTTCGTGCGGCGCGATGGACTGGTCGAGTACCCGGTTGAGCATGTTCTCCACCTTCCAGGCGTACTCGCCCAGCAAGGTGGCGCCGACCAGGCGACCGGAGCCCTTCAGCGTGTGGAACGAACGACGGATCGGGGTGAGTGCGTCCAGCAACGTCGGATCGGCCAGCCAGGCCTGACGCGCGGCATGCAGGTTATCGATCTCCTCCTGCATCTCCTCCAGGAAGATGTCGCGGATGTCGTCGTCGATGCCCGCCGTGCTGGTGTGGAAACCCGCGTCGACGGCCACGCCGCCGGCAACCGGCATTTCCTCGAAGACTTCTTCCTCGATCTCGATCCAGTCTTCTTCGCTGGCCCCGATGACTTCCTGCGGGCTCACGTGTTCCGTGTCGGCCAGGCGCAGGCCGGTGATCTCGTGCATCGCGGGCTCAGGCGTTTCGCTGTGGCCCACGACCAGGCCCGCCAGGTCATCGCCATGGGCGAGGCTGACGCTCTCCGACAGTTCCGGCTGGTTCGCCAGGGCTGCGGCGAGCGCGGCGTCGGCGGCCTTGGCGATGTGCTCGGGCGCCTCGTCCAGCTCGTCGTGCTCGACCGCACGTGCGGCCGGCGGCGGCCAGTAGCCCAGCGTGCTGAGGCTGTGCTCGGCCACGTCGAGGATGTGTTCCAGGCCACCCCGATGCTCGCGGGCCGCCTCGAGGTAGTACTCGAGCGCAGCGAGCGCATCGGCCAGGTGGTCCATCTGCGCGCTGCTGGGCACGCGACGGTCAGCCAGCAGTTCATTGCCGACAAAGCGGCCGATGCCTTCGGCCAGTTCGGCCGGGCGCGGTGCGGACAGCATGCGCATGGCACCGGCGACTTCGTCCATCAACGCGCCGACCTCGGCCAGCTGCTGGGACTGCCAGCCCGACTCCACGTAGGCGACGATGGCGTCCTTCACCTTGCCGGTGTTGGCCGTCGCTTCGTGCATCAGCGTGGCGAGGATGTGGCGCGCCTCGCTGCGCGGCAGCATGGCGGTGGCGCCTTCGGGCGGGTGTTCGTCTTCCGCGCCCAGGCTTTCGATGTGGTCGTCCAGCGACGCTTCCACGTAGAGCAGCGCACCGGCGACGTCGAGCAGCAGCTCTTCGTCGGCCGCGCGCACGCGGTTGGCGATCTCGTCCAGCACGCGGCGCTGCTCGTTGACGACGCGGCGCGGCACGCCCAGGGCAAGCATGCCCAGGGTGTCGCCCACGCGCTCCAGCACCTCGGTCTGGCCGGCGAGCTGGGACGGATCGGCGTCGGTCTGGCGCAGGAACAGGTCCAGCGCCTCCTTCACGCGCAGCAGGTCTTCCTTCAGTGCCTTGGCAACGGAGTCGAGCAGCGCGCGGTTGTGGCCCGACATCGAGCCGCGGGCGTGCTCCACTTCGCTCGCCTCGGGCAGCAGCGCGTCGAGGGCATAGGCCTCGCGCAGCTGTTCCATGCGCGGGCTGCCCTGGCGGACCTGGCCCACCACGTAAAGCATCTTGCGCGCGAGTTCGTCGGCGTCGCCGCCACGCAGGCTGGCTTCGCCGTGCTCGACCAGCTGGCGGATGCTGCGATCCACCTTGCCGATCAGCTGGCGCACTTCGCCCGCCTGGCTCTTCAGCGCGCCATGCTGCACGCCCTCGAGCACGCCGGCGGCGATCCACCACAGGCGGCGGCCGGGCACGCTCTGGCAACGCGCGGTAATTGCGTCCAGCGTCTGGACCATGCCGCCCAGCTGCTGGTCATTGCCCTGGCCGCGGAACCAGCCGAGCAGTTGCTGCTGGAAGCGCAGGCGCAGGTTGGTGATCTCGTTGCGCTGGCGCTCGACCGAGATGGTCTGCGGCGCATGCGGCGCCTGCGGAGGCAGCACGACTTCGAGGTTGGGCGTGAACAGCGCCGATTCGTGCAGCGCCTGCTGGCCGCGGCTCGAACGCAGGTCGTTGAGCAGCGGCAGCAGCACCACCGGCACGTCGCGATGACCGCCGGAGAGTCGTTCCAGGTAGTCGGGCAGCTGCATCAGGCCACGCATCAGCGCGGCATACGCTTCCTCGCGATCGGCCACGTGGTCTTCGAGCAGCGAGATGGCGAGTGTCTCCATCTCCTCGGTGACCATGGCGGCGCCGTACAGCTCGACCATGCGCAAGGTGCCCTGCACCTGGTGCAGATGGTCCGCGCAGGCGCGCATGGCGCCCCGGTTGCCCGGGTTGTCGACATAGGACTCCAGCGCTTCGCGGGCGAGCGCGAGCGTCTCGTCGAGCTCGGGCTTGACCCACTGAAGGGTGGTGAAATCGATGTTGTCTTGAAGTCTCATGCGCCCCTCTCAGCGGCCACGTAACGCTTTGTCACGCAACCGGCGAGGTTGCCCCCTGTGAAAATCGTTATCGGCCAACAACTCAACCTGGCAGCTTGAAGTGCGCCACCGAACGACGCAGGTCGCTCGCCAGCTGGGCCAGATAACCGATCGAGTCGGCCGTCTGGCTCGCGCCCTGCGAGGTCTGCGAGGTGATTTCCTGGATCGCATTCATCGATACCGAAATATCGGTTGCCGCGGTCGACTGCTGACGTGCCTGCGTGGAGATGTTCTGAATCAGCGCGGACAAGTCATGCGACACGCGCTCGATGTCGCCCAGCGCGCTACCCGCGTCCTCGGCGAGTCGGGCACCGGCCACCACTTCGGCGGTGGTCTGTTCCATCGAGTTCACCGCTTCGTTGGTATCGGACTGAATCGTCTGCACCAGCGTTTCGATTCGCTTCGTGGCGCTCGCGGAGCGTTCTGCGAGTCGCTGCACTTCGTCCGCCACGACCGCGAAACCGCGACCCGCTTCACCGGCCGAGGCCGCCTGGATGGCTGCGTTCAAGGCGAGGATGTTGGTCTGCTCGGCAATGTCGTTGATCAGTTCCACGATGGAGCCGATCTCCTGCGAGGACTCACCCAGGCGCTTGATTCGCTTGGAGGTTTCCTGGATCTGGTCGCGGATCGAGTCCATGCCCGAGATCGTCTCGCGCACCACTTCGGCGCCGCGGGAGGCGATTTTCACCGAGCGCTCGGCCACGTCGGCCGACTCGGCGGAGTCCTTCGACACGGTATCCATCAGGCTCGCGATCTGGTTGATCGCGGTGGTCGCGGTGCTGATCCGCTGCGCCTGGTGCTGCGCGGATTCTGCCAGGTGGCGCGCGGTGGTCTGCGTTTCCTGCGCCGAGGACGACACCTGCTCGGAGGTCTCGTTGATCGTCGTCACCAGGGTGCGCAACTCGTCGATGGCGTAGTTCACCGAGTCGGCGATGGCGCCCGTGATGTCCTCGGTCACCGTGGTCTTGACGGTCAGGTCACCTTCGGCGAGCGAACCCATTTCGTCCAGCAGGCGCATGATGGCCTCCTGGTTACGCTGGTTGAGTTCGGTCGATTCCTGGAAGCGGCGGCGCTGGTCGGCCACGAGCTGGACCACCAGGACGATCAGGAAGGCCGCCGCGCCGATCGCGCCGAGCACGCCCCACCACAGGTTGGGGAACAGTCGACGGGTGGGCAGCTTGCCGATCTGGTCGGCGAGTTCGTTGGCGCGCAGCAGCACGTTCTGCGAGTCGAGCGAGGCCTGGTTGCCGGCGCGCTTCACGTCCGTGAGGTTGCCCGCGGCGCCGACCAGCTTGCCGACCGGATCCTGCAGGTTGTCCCACTGGGTCTGCATGTCGCCAAGGATCTTGCGCGCATTCGCGTCGCCCATGGCGCGCACGCCCACTTCGGCGTTGCCTTCGAGCAGGCCCTTGAGCACCGAGCCGTAGAGCTGGCCGTCACGGGCGAGGCCGTCGGCGGCAGGCTGGGAGGCGTCGCCGCCCTGCAGCACTTCCTGCACTCGGCGGATCATGCGGTCGGCCAGCAGCATCTGGCGGGCGGAGGTATAGGTCTGCTCCGCACTGCCGCCGCGCTGCTGCAGGATGTTCACCACCTGCTCCATGCTGGAGTTCAGCAGCGGCAGGTCGCGCGACAGGGTGGCGGCGCGCTGGGCCGAATCCACCACCAGCGCCTTGTTGGAGAGGATCTTGCCGATGTCGGCGTCCAGCTGGCCCCAGGCGTTGCCCAGGGCAGCGACCGCACGGCCGGCCGGCGTGGCGTTGTTGTCGGCGTAGGGCTTCATGCCGCCCTTGTCGTCGCCCTTGGTGAGGCGTTGCACGGCCGAGTCGATGGCGTTGCGGTTGGTTTCCAATTCCTTGAAGGAATCGACGTTACCGTCCGCCGCCTCGAGCGCATATTTGGCCGTCTGCTGCGACAACACCTGGATCTGGGTGGTCAGACCCACGGCCTGGGTGTCCTCGCGGCCCCTCAGCGTGAGCATGACGAAGTCCACACCCGTGAAACCGAACGCGATGATCAGGGCAATGATGAGGCCGGTATAGCCTCTTTCCTTGCCCACGCCCCCTGTAGTGCTCATTTCGTTCACCTCGCCCGTCTACACCCCGCCGTCCTTGTCGGCAAAGGTGTGGGTACATCGCCTGAATCCGGCCTCGAACGGCACCGGCCCTACTTATGTTCCAACGTTTTGCCCGTCAGGCCGCGGCCTGGCGGAAATCCGGTGCACGCACCAGCTTGCCCATGCTGAACACCGCCAGCAGGGGTTCGCCCACGCGTTCGTCGACGAAGCGCGCCAGGCGCGGATCGTCCTCTTGCTGTGCATTGCGACGCTGCTCGGCGTCCACCGTGCGCTGGCCGAACACTTCATCGACCACCAGCGCCACGCTGCCACCGCCCTGGCGGACGACCAGCAGGCGGGTGCGCTCGGTGTGCTGGGTACGCTCGCCGAACAGGAAGCGGGCCAGGTCGATCACCGGCACCAGGTTGCCGCGCACGTTGGCCACGCCCATCAGCCAGGCCTGCGTGCCCGGTACCGGGGTCAGCGCCGGCGGGGCCAGCAGTTCGCTGATCTCGTCGATGCCGCTGACGAACAGGCGGCTGCCTGCACGGAAGCCGATACCGCGCCAAAGCCCCGGCGCTTCCAGTTTCTCGGGCGTGCCCGAGGCGTGGGCCAGCGAAAGCTGTTCGTAGCGGGCGAGAATTTCGAAGGGCGTGAGCGCGGCAGTCTGGGTCATCGTCGCCTCAGGCCGCGCTCGGCAGGAGATCGTTGATGCAGGCCAGCAGGTCCTTTTCGTTGACCGGCTTGGTGATGAAGGCACGCGCGCCCTGGCGCAGACCCCACACGCGGTCCGTCTCCATGGACTTGGTGGTGATCATCACGATCGGGATGTTCGACGTCGCGGGATCCCGCGTGAGCGTACGCGTGGCCTGGAAGCCATTCATGCCGGGCATGATGACGTCCATGATGACCAGGTTGGGCTTGTCCAAGCGCACGCGCTCGATGCCCTCTTCGGCGCTGCCCACGGAATCGACCTTGTAACCGGCGCGCTCCAGCAGCGTGGTGAACACGCGGACGTCGGTCGGCGAGTCGTCGATGATGAGAATATTTGCCAAAGGTCCCCCTAGACCCTGTTACCGCCGGTTTTACACCGTGGCGACATGTCGATGAATGGCACCAAGCAGCTCGTCACGGGTGAACGGCTTGGTCAGATATTGTTCGGCGCCCACGATGCGGCCGCGCGCCTTGTCGAACAGTCCGTCCTTCGAGCTCAGCATGATGACCGGCGTGGCGCGGAACTGCGGATTGTTCTTGATGAGCGCGCAGGTCTGATAGCCGTCGAGTCGCGGCATCATGATGTCGACGAAGATGATCGCGGGCTTCTGATCGGAGATCTTGGCAAGCGCCTCGAAGCCGTCGACGGCCGTAAGCACGTCGCAGCCCTCTTTCTTGAGCAAGGTCTCTGCGGTTCGACGAATGGTTTTCGAGTCGTCGATCACCATGACCTTGAGGCCGGCCAGGCCATTTCCACTTATGTTCAAGTTCACAACACCCCCCTGCGACCCGCCCCAGGCTCAGGTAAACCGTGCGACCGACGGCAACATGCCGGCAGTCCCGTGTGGACAGAAAAATCCAGCAAAGTTCCCTACGACGTACGACATCCACTCAGCCGGCAGGCACTCGTGCGTAGCTGTTTACCGCCTGCCCGACGTGACGTCAAGCTGAAATCTCGTGTGGAGCGTCCTGCGTCATTGATTCGGGTAACGGCCCCGGGGAAGGGCTTGACAGGCTGCGGGTCCGGGGCGGGTGGATCGACCCTGTGCGGATACGACCCGTGGACCACGTAAACTGCCCCGCTCTTCCCCGACCGGCGCCGGCGGGGAATCGTGAACGCGCTCTACTACCGGAGAATGACGATGGCCCTCAAGGTCGCCGTGCTGATGGATCCGATCGGTTCCATCAAGATCGCCAAGGACACCACGTTTGCCATGCTGCTGGAGGCCCAGCGACGGGGCCATGAGCTGTTCTACATGGAACAGGGCGACCTGGCCGCCCGCAGCGGCGAGCCCTGGGCGCGACTGGCTCCGCTGTCCGTGCGGGAAGACCCCGCCGGCTGGTTCATGTTGGGGGAACCCCGCTGGCGCGACCTGCGCGAGATGGACGTGGTGCTGATGCGCAAGGACCCGCCGGTCGACGCCCAGTTCATCTACGACACCATGGTGGCCGAGCTGGCCGAGCGCGGCGGGGTCACCGTGGTCAACCGGCCCCAGGCCCTGCGCGACTGCAACGAGAAGCTGTTCGCCATGCACTTCCCCCAGTGCATGGCGCCGACCCTGGTCTCGCGGGACGCGGCGGAGCTGCGCGCCTTCGTGGCCACCCACGGCGAGGTCGTGCTGAAGCCGCTGGACGGCATGGGCGGGCGCGGGATCTTCCGCGTGGTGGCCGGCGACAGCAACCTGAACTCGATGCTGGAGACGCTGATCGCCGCCGGGCCGCACGGCGAGCACCGCCAGTTCACCATGGCGCAGAAGTACATCCCGCAGATCACCGAGGGCGACAAGCGCATCCTGGTGATCGACGGCGAACCGGTGCCCTATGCACTGGCCCGCATCCCCCAGGGCAGCGATTTCCGCGGGAACCTTGCCGCCGGCGGGCGCGGCGTGGGCGTGCCGCTGTCGGACCGCGACCGCTGGATCGTGTCGCAGGTGGCACCGGAACTGCGCCGTCGCGGCCTGCTGTTCGTGGGCCTGGACGTGATCGGCGACTATCTCACCGAGATCAACGTCACATCGCCGACCTGTGCGCGCGAACTGGACGCCCAGTTCGGGCTTAATATCACCGGCCAGCTGTTCGACGTCATTGAAAGCCTGAGAACCGGAAACCGCACCGCGTGAGCCAACCTGCTGTCCGCACCGGCGCCGACATGTTCGGCGCCACGATGCTCTTCTCGCTGTTGCTGCATGGCGTGCTGATCCTCGGCATCACCTTCAGCTATGTGAAATCCAAGCCCAGCCTGCCCACGCTGGACGTGACGCTGGTGGACGTCGCCAACCGCGAGGCGCCGGACAAGGCCGATTTCCTGGCCCAGGCCAACAACAGCGGCGGCGGCGAGAACGACAAGGCCTCGCGCCCCTCGCAGCCGTTCTCCGGCCCGCTGCCCACGCCCACGCCCGGGGTGGCGCCGCAGCCGGTCGAAGCCGCGACACCCAGGCCGCAGGAGGCCACCCCGGACAAGCTGCTCACCACCACCGGCAACAGCCACTACAGCGTCAACACCGACACGGCGAAGCTGGAGCGCAACCCGCAGGACCAGCCGAACTCGGCCGCCGAGGAGCGGCGGCGGCAGGAAATGGCGCAGCTGGCCGCCGAGCGGCGCAACAGCATCGACAACTACGCCAAGCGACCGAAGAAGAAGTTCATCTCCTCCAACACCAAGGAATACGCCTACGCCGCCTACATGCGCGGCTGGGTGGACCGGGTGGAGCGCATCGGCAACCTGAACTACCCGAATGAGGCGCGTCGTCGCGCCCTACACGGCGAAGTGCTGCTGACGGTGACGCTCAACCGCGACGGTGCCGTGAAGGGCATCGAAGTCGTGCAAAGCTCGGGCCAGCCGCTGCTGGATGCGGCCGCGCAGCGCATCGTGCGCCTGGCCGCACCGTTCCCTGCCCTGCCGGCCGACAAGGAACGCATCGACGAGCTGAACATCACGCGCACCTGGCAGTTCATGCCGAACGACGTGCTGAAGAGCCGTTGATGGCGTGGGCGCGCGACGAAGGGCATCCCCGGCGCCTCGTCGTTCGTCGCCAAGTCCTCACCTGGTGCTAACGGGCGCTTGCCCCATCCCAGGGCTTACAATGAGCCCATGACTGCACCCCAGCCCCAACCCCAGTCCCTCGCCGGTCATTTCCTGATCGCCATGCCCAGCCTGGCCGAGCCGCCCTTCTCGCGCGGCGTGGCCTTCATCTGCCAGCACGACGAAGACGGTGCGGTGGGCCTGCTGGTGAACCAGCTGTCCGAATACCGCCTGGGCGACGTCCTGGCCCAGATGAAGCTCGACTGCAACGACCTCGAGGTGGCCGACGCGCCCGTGCTGATCGGCGGCCCCGTGCAGCAGGAGCGTGGCTTCGTACTG
>JACXTT010000246.1_pt1 | contig 89774 bp, 81 predicted proteins | sample 9270951 | NCBI WGS metagenome assembly JACXTT01 (sample SAMN15532306, study PRJNA645909) | rock metagenome | isolation source: weathered quartz diorite | place: Puerto Rico | collected 2017-06-21 | reverse complement strand
ACTTGCGCTTTCGATCTCTCGTTAGCGGGAGGCGAATTCTACAGCGTTACACGCTGCTGTCAACACCTTCTTTTCACCGCTTTCGATCGAGAGGATCGAACCGCTGAACCGGCGAAAACTCGCTGCCGTTTCAGCTCCTTCTGGGCTTCGATACACTGAAGCGAACCGCTGATCCAAACTCTCAAAACCTTCGTAACTCGTTGAATCTCAAAGGCTTTTCCGCTTCGACCGCGCCGGAAGTGGGGCGAATTATAGACTCGTGAAATCTCCCGTCAACCGTTAATTTCACTTTTCTGTCATAAGGGTCAAAAACACCGGGAAACACCGCAAACCTAAAACGGTAGGAGCCGGCTTGCTGGCGATGCCGTTCGGACTCAAGGGCCTCATCGCCAGCAAGCTGGCTCCTACAAGGGCAGCGCAACTCTCAAGACCAGGATCGCTCCAACCAGCGGCTCTATATAGAAGAATGCGGACACCTTGAGCAATATATTGCTCAACCGCACTTTGTTCCGCATCATGTACACCTGCCTCTCTACATATAACCCCGGACGACCCCGCCCCATGACCCAGCAGTCCCGCAGCCTGGCCTCGACACTCTTCCCCGTCGGCCTGCTGCTTATCGCAATGGCCTCGATTCAATCCGGCGCCTCCCTGGCCAAAAGCATGTTCCCGATTGTCGGCGCCCAGGGCACCACCACCCTGCGCCTGGTATTTGCCAGCATCATCATGGTGTTGGTCCTGCGCCCCTGGCGGGCCAAGCTCACCGCCCAATCCCTGCGCACCGTCATCATCTATGGCATCGCCCTGGGCGGAATGAACTTCCTCTTCTATATGTCCTTGAGAAGCGTGCCCCTGGGCATTGCCGTCGCCCTGGAATTCACCGGCCCCCTGGCGGTGGCGATCTACGCATCACGCCGAGCCATCGACTTTCTCTGGATAGCCCTGGCGGTCAGCGGACTCCTGCTGCTGATCCCCACCGACGCGACCAGTGCTGGCATTGATCTGCTCGGCGCCAGCTACGCATTGGGGGCCGGCGTATGCTGGGCACTGTACATCCTCTACGGCCAGAAGGCCGGCAATGACAACGGTATCCAGACCGCCGCCCTCGGCGTGGTGATTGCCGCCCTGTTCATCGCCCCTATCGGTATCGTCCATGCCGGAGCCGCCCTGCTCACCCCGGCATTGATCCCGACGGCCATTGGCGTCGCGATCCTCTCCACCGCCCTGCCCTACAGCCTCGAAATGGTTGCGCTGACACGCATGCCCGCCCGCACCTTCGGCACCTTGATGAGCATCGAACCTTCCTTCGGCGCGCTATCCGGACTGCTGTTCCTGCACGAGTACCTGTCCATTGCCCAGTGGCTCGCCATCGCCTGCATCATCAGCGCCTCCGTCGGCGCCACGCTGACACTGCGCAAGGACTCCGCACCCGCCGTCGCCGCCGATTGATACAGAGTGTGAGCCAGCTCTGGTATTTGCCGCTCAAATAAGACATGTTTGTACCTAACTCAATGCCAGCCTTGAAATTTTTGGACAAGGAGCCTCAAGGAAGAATCAGGCGGCAAGAAAAAAGCCAAACCGGACGAGTTGATCCGGGGCAGAGATAGGGATGGAAATGAAACGCTTCTTGATAGTCCTGGCAGTACTAGCCATTGCCGGCTGCGCCGCAACCTCGAAACCGATGAAATACGGTAAACGCGGCATGCATATCAACTGTTCAGGGCTGACATCCTCCTGGGAAAAGTGCTACGCCAAAGCCGCCAACTCCTGCAGCGACAATGGTTATCGAGTCATCGCCAAATCCGGCGATGCCGTGGAAGATCCGGGCGACTATCCGTTCGGCATCAACCCGGCCGGCTATACCAGCCGTAGCATGATCATCATCTGCAACAAGCCATCCGTGCTGAGCCCTAAAACTCCCCCGCCATCTGACGATTGATTTCGTCGTGACTCGAGCGCAACACCTGGCGCTGAATGTCTGGACTCACCATCATTCGCGCCACCACCAGCGCCCCTACGCACTGGGACAGAATCGACCAGGCCTGGCTTTCACTGCCCAGCGCCTGCGCCCAACGTTGTTGCAGCCGGTAAATCCAGTCCTCGGCCTGCTGGCGCACCGCCAGGTCCGCCCGCGCGATTTCAGCCCCCAGCGCGGGCAAGGCACAGCCGTTCTCCGGTTGCTCGACATGGGACATGCTCAAATAGAGCTTCAGGCAACGCTTGAGTTGCGCCTCGTTGGGCTCGCCCTCCCCACCCAGTCGCACCAGGCTCTGACTCAATTCCCGCTCGACAATTGAACTGAACAATTCGTCCTTGGAAGAGAAGTGGCCATAGAACGCCCCGCCACTGAGGCCGATGGCTTTCATCAGGCCGTCCACTCCCACGGTGGCAAAGCCTTCCTTTTTCGCCGACAACGCGCTGTTTTCGAGCAGCCGCTCACGGGTTTCCTGCTTGTGACTGAGCGAATAACGCATGGTTCTATTCCTGTTCACGACCTTGACGCTTATCGAATCGTAGCATAACGTTCGTTTAGTTAACGACCGTTTACTAAAGAGCGATCCTCACATGACTACTGCCATCAGCCACAAGAAAGTCGTATTGGTCGTCGGTGCCGGCGACGCCACCGGCGGCGCCATCGCCAAACGCTTCGCCGCCGAAGGTTTCATCGCCTGCGTCACCCGACGCAGTGCCGACAAGTTGCAGCCACTGGTCGATGCCATCCAGCAGGCCGGCGGCGAAGCCCACGGTTTTGCCTGCGATGCGCGCAAGGAAGAGGAAGTCATCGCGCTGGTGGAACAGATCGAGAGCCAGATCGGGCCGATCGAAGCCTTTGTCTTCAATATCGGCGCCAACGTGCCATGCAGCATCCTTGAGGAAACCGCCCGCAAGTACTTCAAGATCTGGGAAATGGCCTGTTTCTCCGGGTTTCTGAATGCCCGGGAAGTCGCCAAACGCATGGTCACCCGACAACGCGGCACGATCCTCTTCACCGGTGCCACCGCCGGCCTGCGCGGAGCCGCCGGTTTCGCCGCCTTTGCCGGTGCCAAGCACGGCATCCGTGCCCTGGCCCAAAGCATGGCCCGCGAGTTGGGTCCGCTGAATATCCACGTGGCCCATGTCGTGGTCGACGGCGCCATCGACACCGACTTCATCCGCACCAGCTTCCCGGAAAAGTACGCCCTCAAGGATCAGGACGGCATTCTCGACCCCGCCCATATCGCCGAGAACTATTGGTACCTGCACAGCCAGCCCCGCGATGCCTGGACCTTCGAGCTCGATCTGCGGCCCTGGAACGAACGCTGGTAAGCTCAGACCCACGACAACAAAAGGATGCTTCATCCATGAAAAAAACCGTCGAGTTCTACTTTGACTTGGGTAGCCCGGCCTCCTACCTGGCGTTCACCCAGTTGCCCGGCCTCTGTGAACAGACCGCCAGCCAACTGATCTACCGACCAATGCTGCTGGGCGGCGTGTTCAAGGCCACGGGCAATGCCTCTCCCGCCGAGATACCGGTCAAGGGTCGCTACATGATCCAGGACCTGACGCGCTATGCCGCCCGTTACGGCGTGGCCTTCCGCTTCAACCCGCACTTCCCGCTCAATACCCTGTTGCTGATGCGCGCGACCACCGGCATGCAGCTGCGCCACCCGGAGCGGTTTGTCGATTTCGTCGACGCCCTCTATCGCGCCCTCTGGGTCGACGGACACAACCTGAACGACCCGGCCACCGTCGCGCAGGTACTGGGCGACAACGGTTTCGATCCGCAACAGATCCTGGCGCTGACCCAGGACGAAGAGATCAAGGCCGCGCTCAAGGCCAACACCGACCAGGCCCTGCAGCGCGGCGTATTTGGTGCCCCCAGCCTGTTTGTCGGCGATCAGCTGTTCTTCGGCCAGGACCGCCTCGACTTCGTTCGCGAAGCCTTGCTCCAGGCCTGAATGAACTAGATCTCGATCACCAACCGACCTTGCGTCGCGCCGCTGGCCAGCAAGGTATAAGCCTCCTCGGCGGTTTGCAGGGTAAACCGCCGGGGGTCGAGCAAGGGCGTCAATTGACCGGCTTCGATCAGCCGCGCAGCCTGCGCCAGTATTTGCCCGTGATGCTCGCGCCCGCGGCCGGTCAGCAAGGGTAGCAGGGTAAACACCCCAGAGTAGGTGGCCCCTCGAAAGGACAACGGTGCCAGGCTGTGTTGCCCCCAACCGAGGCAGCTCAGGACATGCCCGTGATAAGTCCGCGCGGCCTGGAACGACTGGTCGAGGGTTTCGCCCCCCACTGTGTCATAGACGATATCGAAGCCCTCGCCGCCCGTATGCTGCTCGACATACTCCGCCACGGTATGCCGCCGATAGTCGATAAAGGTTGCGCCGAATCCCTCGATCAGCGCCTGGTGCCTGGCCGAGCCAGTGGCGAATACCTTGGCGCCAAGGGCCTTGGCGATCTGCACCGCCACATGTCCGACACCGCCGGCACCGCCTTGGATCAGCACCGACTGACCGGCACCGACCCGGGCACGATCGACCAATCCCTCCCAGGCGGTGATCAGCACCAACGGCAGCGCCGCCGCTTCCCGCATGCTCAGGTTCTGCGGCTTGAGCGCCAGTAACCGCGCATCGACCACTGCGAATTCGGCGAGAGAACCCTGGATCCCGCCGATCCCCGTGGCCATCCCGTACACCTCATCGCCGACTTGCCAGCCACTGACACCCTCGCCCAGGGTTTCGACAACCCCCGCCAGATCCATGCCCAACACCGATGGCAACGGCTGGCGAGCATGGCCGGCCTGTCCGGCACGGATTTTTGCATCCAGCGGGTTGATGCCACTGGCCTTGATCCGCACCAGGACTTCCCCGACCCCGGGTTTCGGGCGGTCGATCGAAACCTCGCGCAATGGCGCGCCGGCAGCATCGACCATCAGGGCATTCATTTGCGGTACAGGGGACATGGCGGCAATCTCTCTCAGTGGAAGTAAGATCCATCATCCGCCGCCGATAACATTCCGATAAGACACCAAATTGCTATAGTCACCATGCCCATATGGCATGAATGAGAACCCCGTGGACAAACTCAATGCAATGGCCGTTTTTGTACGGGTGGTGGAGCGCGGCAGTTTTTCCGCTGTCGCGCGGGAGATGCTGACCAGCCAGCCGACCATCAGCAAAATCCTCAAGGCTCTGGAAACCGAGCTGGGCGGCAAGTTGATTGCCCGCAGCACCCGTCAGTTGTCGCTGACCGATGAGGGACAACGCTACTACGAGCAGTGCCGACAGATCCTCGCGGCGGTGGACACTGCCGAGCACAGTTTCCAGTCAGGTCGCGAAAGCGTGGCCGGCAGTTTGCGTATCGGCTCGTCGGTGAGTTTCGGGCGCCTGCAGATTGCCGCGCGGTTGCCGGACTTTCTCGCGCACTACCCGCAACTGGAGATCGACCTGCAACTGAACGATCACAACCAGGACCTGGTCCGCGAAGGCCTGGATGTGAGCCTGCGCATCGGCGAACTGGGGGACAGCAACCTGATCGCCCGACGCATCGGCACCACCCGGCGGGTGACGGTGGCCAGTCCCGGGTATCTGGCGCGCCACGCCGAGCCGCGTACACCCGAGGAGCTGGGCGAACACAACTGCCTGCTGTTCAATCTGTTGAGCAGCCAGAACCTGTGGCGCTACGAAAAGGACGGGCAGGCGCACAGCGTGCACATCCGCGGCAATGCCCGGAGCAACAACTCGGAAGCGATACGGGAGATGGTACTGGGTGGGCTTGGCGTTGCGCTGTCGCCGGTGTGGTTGTTCGACGAGGATCTGAAGGCCGGTCGGGTCAAGGCGATCTTGCCTGGCTACCAGGCCGAATCGTTGCCGATCCATGCGGTGTTTCCGGCCAATCGCCGCCAGTCCGCCAGGGTCAAGGCGTTTGTCGACTACATGAGCGATGCCCTGGCCGAACTTTGAAAACACCACAACCTCTTTGTAGGAACGGCCGGTCGACGCTCGATTGCTGGCGATGAGGCCAGCAAGTCTTGCATCGACTATTCGGCCGTCATCGCCAGCAAGCTGGCTCCTACAGGATTGCGGTGCCTGGAGAGCACGAGATCGGCAGTCAGATCGCGACCGTACGGGTCTTCAACCAGTCCAGCGCCGCCCCATCCAGCAACGGACTCAAACGCTCGCGCACTTCGGCGTGATAGGCGTTGAACCAGTCGCGCTCCTCCTGCGTCAGCAACGACGGCTCCAGGCAACGGGTGTCGATCGGGCACAAGGTCAGGGTTTCGAATTTGAGGAACTCACCGAACTCGCTCTTGCCCGCCTCGCGGTTCAGCACCAGGTTTTCGATGCGCACGCCCCAACGCCCCGGACGATAGGTCCCCGGCTCGATGGAGGTGATCATCCCCGGCTGCATGGCGGTCTGCGGCGCCGCGACCGCCTGATAGGCGATCACCTGCGGACCTTCGTGCACGTTGAGGAAGTAGCCGACGCCATGACCGGTGCCATGCCCATAATCCACGCTTTCGGCCCAGATCGGCGCCCGGGCGATGGCATCCAGCAGCGGCGACAGAATACCGCGCGGGAATTGCGCCCGGGACAAGGCGATCACGCCCTTGAGCACCCGCGTGCAATCGCGTTTCTGCTCGGCCGTCGGCGTACCCACCGGGACCATCCGGGTAATGTCGGTGGTCCCGCCCAGGTATTGGCCGCCGGAGTCGATCAGCAGCAAGCCGTCGCCCTCGATCAGCGCATGCTCCGCCTCGGTGGCGTGATAGTGCGGCATCGCACCGTTGGCGTTGAACGCGGCAATGGTATTGAAGCTCAGCGACACATAACCCGGACGCCGCGCCCGGGCTGCACTCAGGTGTTCGTCGATGGTCAGCTCGGTGACACGCTCACGGCCCAGCGCAGTTTCCAGCCAGGTAAAGAACTCGCACAAGGCCGCACCGTCCTGCTCCATGGCCTGGCGGATATGCACAGCGTCGTCGAGGCTCTTGCGGGATTTGGCCAGGGTCGTCGGGTTCAGCCCCTCGACCAGCTTCACGTCCCGGGCCAGGTTGTCCAGCAAGCCGACCGTCACCCGTGCCGGGTCGACCAACAGGCCCGCGCCCGCCGGAACGCCGGCCAGCCCCGCAGCGATTTCGCTGTAGTCGCGCAAGCTCACGCCATCGGCCTTGAGCACCTGGGCAAGCTCGGCACTCACCTTGCTCAAGGACACGAACAACGTGGCCTGTTCCTGGCTGACCAGCGCAAAGGAAACGAATACCGGGTTGAAGGACACATCGGCCCCGCGCAGGTTGAACAACCAGGCGATATCGTCCAGCGTGGCGATGAAATGCCAGTCGGCACCGCGACTTTTCAGCTCCTGACGCAACTGGGCGAGTTTCTCGCCACGACTGACCGTCGCTTGCGGCGGCAGGTGCGGGTAGATCGGCTGGTTCGGCAGCGCCTCGCGGTCTTCCCAGACCCGGTCGAGCAGATCGGTATCGGTGCGCAGCCGCGCGCCACGGGCCTGCAACTTGTCGCCCAGGGTCCGTGCCGAAGCCAGCGCCATCACCGCACCGTCCACCGCGACCACGCCGCCTGGCGGCGTCTGTTCGGCCAGCCAGTCCAGCGGGCCGGGTTGCCCCGGCAGCAATTTCATCAGTTCGATACCGCTGCCGGCCAACTCCTTGGTCGCCTGCTCCCAGTACCGGCTGTCCGCCCAGACGCCGGCGAACTCCGGCGTCACGATCAGGGTGCCGACCGAGCCATGGAAACCTGACAGCCACTGCCGACCCTGCCAGTAGGCGGGCAAGTATTCAGACAGGTGCGGATCGGCCGACGGCACCAGCAAGGCCTGCACACCTTCGCGCTGCATCAACTCGCGCGTGCGTGCCAGGCGCTGGGGAACGGTTCCTTGACTCGGGGTCTGCGTACTCATTGTGTCTCCTGCTAACCACTTATTATTCAATTGTTATCCGACGCCATCATGGCTGGGCAACCGCCCAGAAGGGTGCCGGTGCGCTAAGACTTGCCTTGATTGCCGACGCGGCGCGGTCGATGTCCTGCTCCGAGGTAAAACGCCCCAGGCTCAGGCGAATGGTACGGCCGGCCAGCCGCGCATCATGCCCCAGTGCCAGCAGCACATGCGACGGCGCCTGGCTCGCGGAGTTGCAGGCGGAGGTGGCCGAATACGCCAGGGAGCGACTCAGCGCCGCAGCGTCGAACTCGCCTTCGGCGAATGTCAGACTCAGGGTATGCGGGATACGTTCCGTCGGGCTGCCGTTCAGGCGCAGGCCGGGGACATCCGCCAGTTGCTCCAGCAAGCGCTGGCGCAGCCGGCGGATGCTGGCAATTTCTTCCTCCAGGTGCTCGGCCGCCAAGGCGAAGGCGCTGCCCATGCCGGCGATCTGGTGGGTGGCCAGGGTGCCGGAACGCAGGCCACCCTCATGGCCGCCGCCGTGGATCTGCGCGTGCAGTTTCTGTTGCGCGCGCGGACCGACATACAAGGCCCCGATGCCCTTGGGACCGTAGACCTTGTGCGCGGAAAACGACATCAGGTCCACCGGCAGGTGGGCCAGGTCGATGGCCACCTTGCCTGCGCCCTGGGCCGCGTCCACATGAAACAGCGCACCGCGCTCACGCACCCGCTGGCCGATGGCCGCGATGTCATTGAGGGTGCCCAGCTCATTGTTGACCAGCATCAGCGAGACCAGGAAGGTGTCCTCGCGTAGCACTTCGTCGACCATGGCCGCGGTGATCAGCCCTTCGGCATTCGGTACCAGGTAGGTGACGGCCACGCCGGCTTCCTGCAGTTGCCGGGCGGTATCGAGCACCGCCTTGTGTTCGATCTGGCTGGTGATCACGTGCCCGCCGCTGATGCCACGGGCCTGGGCCACGCCCTTGAGCGCCAGGTTGTTCGATTCGGTGGCACCGGAGGTCCAGACGATCTGCCCGGGGCTCGCCCCCACCAGGCTCGCCACCTGTTGCCGCGCCTGCTCGACCGTCTGCCGGGCGCGCTGGCCAAAGGCATGGGAGCTGGACGCCGGGTTGCCGAAATTACCGGAAAAGCCGAGGCACTCGACCATCACCCGGATGACCCGCTCATCCACCGGCGTGGTGGCGGCATAGTCGAAATACAGAGGAAGTTCATTCATGGCAAAAGACTCATAAAGCGTGTCCCGCGGATCGATCTCTTGCTGAGCACCCAGCACTGGGTTGGGCGGACAGCTATACCCGATGGAAAACGATTAAAGAAAGATAACTTTCATTAAAAGTGCGTAGGAACGCTCCTGAAATCCAGCTTACAGGCACGGGGAAGGCGTTGCGAGTGTCAATCGTGTTCGAGCGGCGACAGGACAGGGGCTCAGTGCCGCAGTTGCCGCGCACTCTCATGCAATAACGGATACAGCGAGATCAGCAACTGTCGATCTAGCCCACCAAGGCACAGTGCAAGGCGTCGTCCTGGCTGCGCTCGATGCTGCGCAGTACCTGGAACGAACCGAAGGTCACCGCCTTGGCCCGGTGGGAGCGGATCAGTGCCCAGAAATCCTCTTCACCGTTTTCGAAACGGGAGAATGCCGCCTCGCCGTCCTCCCTGGAACGCCATTGCAACGTATTGAGCACGCACCGACCGTCATCACTGGCCTGCACAGTGCCGCTGATAAAACCGCCCTCGACCCGGGCCAGTCGCTCAGTCTGTCGGGCCAGGGCAGCCACCAGCGCCTCAAGCTGGCCGGGCTCGATTTCGAACTGGATCAATTGGGTAAAACTGCGATTTTGCGCTGTCGACGGCATGAAAAGGCTCCCCGGGAAGTCGAACAGGATCTTGTGATCCGAGGCCACGCAGGGTAAAACCTCCAGTTAACTAGAGGTCAAGAGGTTTCTCCCCATGGCGACGCAAAAGCCCCTGCCCACGGACAAGGCCCTGACGGTCGGTCAACTGGCGGCCCGTAGCGGCGTGGCCGTGACCGCCCTGCACTTCTATGAAGCCAAGGGGCTGATCAAGAGCCATCGCAACGCCGGTAACCAGCGCCGCTATCCGCGCGAAGTGCTCAGGCGGGTGGCCCTGATCAAGGTGGCCCAGCGCCTGGGGATTGCCTTGGCGGAGATTCACCAGGCCTTGCAGAGTTTGCCTGAAGGCCGTGCACCGACGACCGCGGACTGGAAGCAGTTGTCGGAACACTGGCGCAGCGGACTGGACGAACGCATCGCCCAGTTGACCCGGCTGCGCGACAGGCTCGACGGCTGTATTGGCTGCGGCTGCCTGTCGATGGAGAACTGCCCGCTGCGCAACTATGGCGACATGCTGGGCGCCCATGGAACGGGGGCGCGCTTGCTGGAGCCGCAGTGATGCAGGTTTTGTCGACGATGGCGCCCGGACGGATACCGCAAGGCTCAAGGGCCTCATCGTTGCGATGCGGCGTCCCGACAAGCCAGCGCCTGCAAGATCCTGCATAAGGTCGCGGCAATATTCGCTTACAGGTAAGCTACCGGCTCTTTTGCGTGCGCTTGTCACGCCCCCTGCCGATATTAAGCCGATCCAATGCCCTTCGATCTCAGTGTTGACCTGACCACCCTCGCCATTCTCGCCCTTGTTGCCTTCATCGCCGGATTCATCGACGCCATCGCTGGCGGCGGCGGGCTGCTCACCACCCCGGCCCTGCTCACCGCCGGGCTGCCGCCACACCTGGTGCTGGGCACCAACAAACTCAGCTCGACCTTCGGTTCGGCCACCGCCGGCTTCACCTTCTATCGCCGCAAGCTGTTCCAACCGGGGCAATGGAAACTGGCGATCCTCGGCACCTTCGTCGGCGCGCTGATCGGTGCCGTGACCGCGCACTTCCTGCCCGCCGAATGGCTGAACAAGATGCTCCCGGTGATCGTCTTCGCCTGCGGCCTGTACCTGCTGTTCGGCGGCACACCCAAGGCGCCGCTGGACAGCAACGCGCCGATCAGGAAGAAATGGCAATTGCCCCAGGGCCTCGGACTGGGTTTCTACGACGGTGTGGCCGGCCCCGGTACCGGTGCCTTCTGGACCGTCAGCAGCCTGCTGCTCTACCCCATCGACCTGGTCAAGGCCAGCGGCGTGGCGCGCAGCCTGAACTTCGTCAGCAATGCCGCCGCGCTCTCGGTGTTCGTGTTTTCCGGCCAGGTGGACTGGGTGATCGGCCTGTGCATGGGCGTGTCGGTGATGGTCGGCGCGTTCTTCGGCGCCCGCACCGCCATCAGCGGCGGTGCGAAGTTCATTCGCCCGGTGTTCATCACCGTGGTCCTCGGACTGACCGTGCGCCTGGCCTGGCAACACTGGTTCAGCGTGTCCTAAACCGGCAGCAGCGGTTCCGAATACCCCAGGCGCCGCGCCAGGTACAGGTCGATCAGGTAGCGGGCGATGGAGCGCGACGCCGGCAGCGGCGGCATATTGTGAATGCTGAACCACTGCGCATCCTCGATCTCGTCCGCCTGCGGCACGATCTCGCCACCGGCGTACTCGGCGTGAAAGCCCAACATCATCGAGTGCGGGAACGGCCAGCACTGGCTGCCCAGGTACTGGATATTCTTGACCTCGATCTGCACTTCCTCGCGCACTTCACGAATCAGGCACTCTTCCGCCGACTCACCCGGCTCGGCGAAACCGGCCAGGGTGCTGTAGACACCGGGCACGAAGCGCGGCGAACGGGCCAGCAACACCTCGTCGCCACGGGTCACCAACACGATCATGCTCGGCGAGATCCGCGGGTAACTGCGCAGGTCGCAGGACTGGCAGAACATCGCCCGCTCCAGATGCACCTGGGTCATGGCCTGGCCGCAACTGCCACAGAAGCGGTGCTCGCGCGCCCAGGTGCCGATCTGCGCGGCGTAACCGAGCAGGCGGTAGAGCGTGTGATCGCCTTCGAGCATGAACGCCCGTAGACCTTGCCAGCGGCAGCCCGGCAGCTCGCAAGCGGACTTCAGTTCCAGCAGGTAGACCGGCTCGCCGTCCAGATGACCGATACCGTGCTCGGCCAGCAGCGACAGCTCCTGGCGCTTGATCCACTCACGGGGAAACAGCACCCCGTTGTCGTCCAGCAGGAAACCGGCGGGGCCATGCACCACGGCCCAGCCACCGGCCTGCTCGATATCCAGTACTGCGGTTGTCCAGCGTTGAGTCATCTTGGAATCCTTGGCAGGCTTCAATCAGGGAATTCGGCTTTCTGCTTGCTCATGTGCGCGGCGATGGCAACGCGCAGATCGGTGGATTGCAACATGGCGGCGTTCCAGGTGGCAACGTATTCGAGGCCGTCGTCGATCCGATGGTCGCGCATGTAGCTGATCATCGCCTTGGTCCCGGTGACGGCAATCGGTGACTTACCGGCAATTTCCCGCGCGATCGCCATCACGCCGTCGAGCAAGGCGGCATGATCGGGGTAGACGCGATTGACCAGGCCGATCCGGGTCGCTTCATCGGCCCCGAACTGACGGCCGGTGTAGGCCAGCTCCCGCAACATGCCGTCGCCGATGATACGCGGCAAACGTTGCAAAGTGCCGACATCGGCGGCCATGCCGATATCCACTTCCTTGATGGAGAACTGCACGTCCTCGGCACAGTAGCGCATGTCGCAGGCGGCGATCAGGTCGACGGCTCCGCCCAGGCAGTAACCCTGGATCGCCGCCAGGACCGGCTTGCGGCAGTTGTCGACGGCATTGAAGGAGGCTTGCAGTTCGAGGATCTTGCGCCGCAGCAGGCGGGCGTTGCGGCCGACATCCTTGCCCAGCTCGTTGGCCACCGAGGCCAGCAGCATCAGGTCGATACCGGAAGAGAAGTGTTTGCCTGCACCGCTGATGACCACCACGCGCACGGCATCGGTGTCTTCGACCCACTGGAAGATCTCGGTGATTTCGCTCCAGAAGGCCGAGTTCATCGAATTGATCTTCTCCGGGCGGTTGATCCGCACATGGGCGACGTTGTCTACCAGTTCGACGTGGAAGGCTTGGTATTCGGACATGACGGACATCCTTGGCTGGGCGAAAAGAGATTCGCCACTATAGCAAGGGCCCGCGCCGGCCTATAGGAAGCGGATGTGCCAAAAACCGGACAATGCCTCCGCAAGACCGCGGTGGATGGCCGCCGTTGGCGGCCATTCACAACTTATCCGAGGCTGTGCCAGACACGGCCGTCACGGGCCAGCAGTTCATCCGCGGCTTCAGGGCCGTTTTCCCCGGCCTTGTAGTCCTGCACCTGGTTGTCCTCGCGCCAGGCATCGAGGAACGGCTGCACCGCCCGCCAGCCGTTCTCGATATTGTCGGCGCGCTGGAACAGCGTCTGGTCACCGGTCAGGCAGTCGTAGATCAGGGTTTCATAGCCAGTGGACGGCTGCATCTCGAAGAAATCCCGGTAGGCGAAACCCAGCTCGACATTGGTCATCGCCAGCGCCGGCCCCGGGCGCTTGGCCAGCAGGTCGAACCACATGCCTTCGTTGGGCTGGATCTGGATCTTCAGGTAGGTCGGCTGCAGGCGCTCGACCTCGGTGTCACGGAACTGCGCATACGGCGCCGGCTTGAAGCAGATGGCGATTTCCGTGTTGCGCACGCTCATGCGCTTGCCGGTGCGCAGATAGAACGGCACACCGACCCAGCGCCAGTTGTCGATCATCACCTTGAGCGCGACATAGGTTTCGGTGTTGCTGTCCGGCGCCACGTTGTTTTCTTCCCGATAACCAGGCAAGGCCTTGCCGCCCAGTTCGCCCGCGCGGTACTGGCCACGCACCGAATTGGCCCGGGCCTCCTCGACGCTCCAGGGGCGGATCGCACCGATCACCTTGGCCTTTTCACCGCGCACCGCATCGGCGCCGAACGCCGCCGGTGGCTCCATCGCGACCATCGCCAGCAACTGGAACAGGTGATTGGGCACCATGTCCCGCAGGGCACCGGTGTGTTCGTAGAAACTGCCACGGGTTTCGACGCCGACGGTTTCGGCGGCGGTGATCTGCACATGGTCGATGTAATGGTTGTTCCAGAACGCTTCGAACAAGACGTTGGAGAAGCGACTGACCAGGATGTTCTGGACGGTTTCCTTGCCCAGGTAATGGTCGATGCGATAGATCTGCTTCTCGCTCATCACCTTGAGCAGGCAGGCATTCAAGGCCTCGGCGGTGGCGAGGTCGGAACCGAAGGGCTTCTCGACCACCACCCGGCGAAACGCCTCGGGGCTTTCCTCCAGCAAGCCGGCCGCGCCCAGGCGCCGCGCCACTTCACTGAAGAAGCGCGGCGCGGTGGACAGGTAGAACACCGCGTTGCCGGTACCGCTGGCGGCGATCTTCTCGCCCAGGGCGACATAGGTCGCGTCGTCGAGAAAGTCGCCCTGCACGTAACTGATGTTTTTTGCCAGGCGGGCCCAGAGCGCACTGTCCAGGGCCTCCTCGGCTTTTTTCCCGCTCTTGGCCGCGACTTCGGCACGGCTGAAGTCTTCCAGCTTCCTGGCGAAGTCGGCATCGCTGATGGCGTTGTGATCAACCCCGACGATATGCAAGCCATCGCCCAGCAGACCATCGCGCGTCAGGTTGTAGAGCGCCGGCATCAGCAGGCGCTTGACCAGGTCACCGTGGGCGCCGAAGAGAAACAGCGTGGTCGGCGGCGCGGGTTCGGCCTTGCGCTTGGTGCGGGAGGCATTCATTTTTTCGGCGTCTCCACATGACCGCCGAAGCCGAAGCGCATCGCCGACAACAGCTTGTCGCCATAGGTGCTTTGCTGGCGGGAGCGGAAACGGGCGAACAGCGAGTTGGACAACACCGGCACCGGCACCGCTTGCTCCATGGCCGCCTCGATGGTCCAGCGCCCTTCGCCACTGTCAGCCACCGCGCCGCTGTAACCGTCGAGCTTCGGATCGCTGGCCAGGGCGTCGGCGGTCAGGTCCAGCAGCCAGGACGAGACCACGCTGCCGCGCCGCCAGACTTCGGCGATGTCCGCCAGGTTGAGGTCGAAACGCTGGTCCTCGGGCAGGCTCGGCGAGTTCTTGGTCTTGAGGATGTCGAAGCCCTCGGCGAAGGCCTGCATCATGCCGTACTCGATACCGTTGTGGATCATCTTGACGAAGTGTCCGGCGCCCGGTGGCCCGGCATGGATATAGCCACGTTCGGCACGGTCGTCGGCGCTGACCCGGTCGCGGGTCCGGGGAATGTTGCCGATCCCGGGGGCCAGGCTGGCGAACAGCGGATCGAGGCGTTCGACCACACGGGCGTCGCCGCCGATCATCATGCAATAGCCGCGCTCCAGGCCCCAGACCCCGCCGGAAGTGCCGACATCGATATAGTCGATGCCCTTTTGCGCCAGCTCCTGGCCGCGACGAATATCGTCCTTGTAGAAGGTGTTGCCGCCGTCGATGATCACATCGCCGGCCTCCAGCAGTCCGCTCAGTTCGGCGATGGTGTCTTCGGTCGGCGCACCGGCCGGCAGCATCACCCAGACCGCGCGCGGTTTATCCAGGCCGGCCACCAGCGCCGGCAGGTCGGCGACGCCGCTGGCGCCCTCTTTGCCCAGGGCGCTGACGAAGTCGGTATTGCGGTCATACACCACTGTCTGATGGCCATCAAGCATCAGGCGCCGCGCGATATTGCCGCCCATGCGGCCCAGTCCGATGATTCCCAGTTGCATGCAGCGTACTCCCGATAACGATGAAAATTCTCTGTCACACCTTAGCCCAGCGGCCGGCGGATGTCTGTCTCGATCTCGGCCGCAGGGGTGATTGCAGACGGGAAACTGCGCGTTTTCAGCCCGCCGTATCCGGCTCGGAGGTGTTGAAAAACAGCGCCTGGGCCACGGTCTTGTCGAGTATCCGCCCACGGTGGATATCCAGGCTCAACTGCGCCCGACCACCCTGCCCGGCTTGTATCCTGGCGCTGGCCAACTGCCGCGCCGAGGCCTGGGCCTTGCCACCCAGGCGTCGTTGCGCGAGGGTCTTCAGATGCGCACGGGCAAACTCCGCATCCGCGGTGGTGGCCGTCGGGTAATGGAAATGGGCGACCCATAATGGGCTGCCCTCCTGGTCACTGATCACATACTCTTGCAGAAAGCCGCCCGAGCGCTCCGCTTGTCGCCCGCCCGCCCGCTGAATAGCCACCAACCCCTGCTCTTTCAGGTACTCCAGACCGGCCAACTGCGGCGCGTTGTAGCGGATCGCGGCGACACGCGCGTTGCGCCCTTCGGCGATCAGCCGCGTGGCCTCCTGCCGCAGATTGCCCTCGAGCGCTTGAGCGGTGTTCACCAGGGCCTCGGCTCCACCACCCTCCTTCAGCGCCTGCTGGAGCTCGTCCGCCAGGCTATTCAGCGTCTGCGCCTTCAGCGCCAGGATGCCTTGCAGGTCACGGGGCGCCTTGGAGGTTGTGGTCAGCGCCATCACCTGGCGAATCAGCGCATCCACGCCCTTGAGCTCGGCGCGCGCCGACGCCACCCGCCTGGAGAGCGCGACCTTGCGCTGGCCTGGCGGAGCGGGCGCCGGCGCAGCTTTTACTTCTTCCCAGAAAGTGTCCTCAGCATCGTCCTTGTTCTCCTTGAAGGCCGACACCACGCCCCCGTTCGGATCGGTAATCTCGACGATTTCGTCCGCCTGCTCGGGCGTGCGCTCGCGGACCCTGCCGACAAAGACTTCGCGGTTGCGGGTACGGATAAACTTTTTCCGCGGACTACCGCCAGACGGACCGGGCCTGGGTGCGGGTTCGGCCGGGGCGGCCTCGTCCCCCAGGCCGGAGAGACTGCCAAGCGCGTCTTCGCGCAACTGCTCCAGCAACCCCGACAGGCGACTGGCGTATTCGAGAAGGCGCTGGCGCGGCATCAGGTTTTTCAGGTAGTTGAGAAGGTCCAGCGTCTCGTCGTAGCGAGCGATTGCCGTCAGCAAGGCATCGATACGATCCTGGCGAGGATCATCGGCACTCAGGCGGTTGATCGTGTTGGTCACGTAGCGGGTTTGCTCGGCGCTGTCCTTGATGACGCCGAAGACCTGATCGTCCAGCTGCAGTGTGATGGCGGCGGGCAGTTCGTCCAGCGTCAATGCCAGCAGTGTCGGCAACTGGACAGCCTGCCAGTCCAGCGGCGTGAAGTGGCGCAGCAGTGCCTGCTCCAGTGCGTCGGCTTGCGCCGGCCCCAGTTCGGGTATCGCCCGCAACTCATCGAGCGCCTTGTATTCCTTGGTGCTCCAGATGATCTGCCGGTCGGTGAGATCGGCGTTGGTCTTCAGGTTGGCGATGACCCGTGGATAGTCGATAGCGCTGCTCGCGGCAATCATCTCGCCGATCTGCCCGGCACTCAGGCTGCCCTCGCGTCCGACCGCCAGGGAGACATTCAACAGCGTTCGGCAGTTGCGCACACTGTCGGCCAACGCCGCCACCAGCATGGCCGGCCTCGGCAGCACCTGGCGATTGTCGTTGAGGTCCTTGACCAGACGGATCTTTTCTTCGAGTGCGACCTGCAGGCCCTCCAGCTTGCCCAGGTATTCCCGGCGCGTGTCGCTACGCTGCGGGTCGCTGAAGTGCCTGGCGGTCTTGCCCTGGCTCATGCTCTCCAGACGTCTCCTCAGTGTCTCGGCCTCGTTGACCAGGCTGTCGATCCGCCTCGACACCTGCGTCACCTGCCCGTGAAGCAAGCTCGCTCTTTCGCGTAGCTTGCCCTGCAGACGCTCACGCACGGTGTCGCGCCCACTGCCACCACGCAGGCGCAAACGCAGATCCAGGCGCCAGCGCCCCTGCCCGTCGGCCTCCACGAACGGCCCATGGTTACCCGAGTGGTCGACCAGGCGCGGGCCGTCATCGCACCACGCCACCTGATAGAGTGCGTCGCCGATCAGCGCGTGCCAGCCCTTGTCCAGGGGGCCGCCGAGATGCACCAGCCCCTTGCCCGGACCACTTTGCACCACCATCCCCAGGCTCTCCAGCCGATCCGGCGGTATCTGCAAGGTCCTGACCTTGAAGGCCTGCAACGCTTGCCGGGACGCCGCTGACAGGCTGAAGCGCGGGCTCGACCAAGCGCGGTCGAAGGCCGGCTCGCCAACATCGCCCGGTACCAGAGACGCGCTGATCCGCTCAAGCGGCGCAACGCTTTCGACCGGCAAGGGAGCGCGCTCATCCGCCGACGCCAGCGAATCGAAAGCCGCCGGTGACGACTCTCGCCCGTCGGACATCACTTCATGCATCAGCACCGCCGCCAGGTTGCTCAGCATATCGGCCCAGGCCTGGGCCCGGGCGTCCTCGTCAGCGCCCTGCAACGCCGGCAGGTCCTGGCGAACGCCGCGGTACAAGAGGATCAACCAGCCGGCCTGCGTCAGCGGACCGCCGGCAAACATCAACCACGAGCTGAACAGTTGCCAGCCGCTCTCCTTCAAGCGCGCCCAACGTTTTTCCGCGTTCGACAGCAACTGCATGTCGGCCTGGCGGATAACTGCGTCCATGCAAGCCTGAAACAGATGCTGGAGATAGTCCTCGCCGATGTCTGCAGGGCTCAGGGTCGCCGGTAGCGGAGGCGGCGGCAGCGGCGCGGCCTCGTCACCCGGCAAGAAGGTGCCGAGGCGCGGCTGCCGAAAACCGCCGTTGGCATAGAGCGCTTTCCTGTCGGCGGCGATCCAGGCCAGCACGCTGTCCTGCAAGGGTCCCGGTTGCCCGATGGCGTCCAGGAGCAACTGCCGGCTGGCGTACTCGCTCAGCGGCGGGTCGAACAGCGGTCGGTAAAGCAGGTGAGGCCCCCGGGTACTGTCCCGTGCCTCGATCAGGAACATCCCCGCCACCTTGTCCAGGCCTGCCCCCGAGTTCGCCTGGAAGGCCAGGGAGCGCAGGACCACCGGCCGACCTTCGACCTGACGCAGGTGGGCGTCGGGCTCCAGCATTGCCAGCACCATTCGATAGCCGGCCTGGGTGACACCTTGCTCGTCGCGGATCTTCGACTCCAGCGCCGCCAGCGGTAGCTGAGCCCTTATCTGCCGGAGAAAGCGCGTTTTCCGTATCACGGAATAACGCGTATCGTCCAACAACCGGTGCCGCAGATAAGCCGGATAGCCGGCACCGATATCCACGCTCGTGATCAGTTCCAGCAGATAATCGGCCGTCATCCATTCCGGCAGTGGGATAGCGCCGGCGATGCCGATCCGCATCTTCGTCGCACCGAAACGGAAATCCTCGAGGTTTTCCAGCGCCAGTTCGGGCAACGTCAACTGCACCGCCTCGAACTCACCCAGTACATCCGGCAGCAAGGGTTTTCTCCGGTACTTTTCCACGCTGAGCTGAATATCCTCCATCGCGATATCCGGCATCCGTGGATGCCGCTGCAGCATGGTCGCCCTGAGCGCCTGCCGACTGAACGCCGACAGCGAGGCCACGTCAAACAGCAGGTCATGCGACGACGACCGGAACAGCGCCGCCAGCAATGCCGATAACAACCGGGCATATTCGCGCCGATCCGCATCCGCGGCGTTCAACAACCACAGCGGTGCGACTTCGCGTACCCGCCGTTGCAGTGAGGTCAGCGGCGTCGGCTCAGGCGCGGTGAACCACCACCCCGGATCGCTGATCCGCTCGACCCGCACCGACCAGGGCTCGGCGGGAACGTCACGGTGGCTTCGCGGCAAACGATCCAGCGCCCGCAGTTGGTTTTCCAGCAGGGCCCCGGCCAGGTTGTCGAAAACATTCACCTGCGAGGCAATCAGTTCGATCGTTCCCGGATCAGGCAGGTGACCGCGCATCAAGGTCCAGAGCTCATCGAGCGATTGCAAACTGAGCACGTCATGACCTGGCCTGAGCAGTACATACGCAAAGGTGCCCGACGATAACTGGCGGGCGAACACCACCGCTACCCGGATCTCTGCGACGGGATCATGTCGGCCCTTGGCATACAACAGATAGGCAACCAGGGCCTGCTTGCCCAGCAGGCTGTCACGCAGGGGTTGAGCCTCGGTGAGCAACGCCTTGGGCAGCACCTGACTGGCCTGGAGCGCCTGGCTGTTAGGCAAGGCACCCGCGCCGTACATCGAGACGAACAAGAGGTTGGACAGCGCCGCGCAGCGCGAGGGAACCTGGGGCGAGTGCCGGTCCCAGCCGGGCACCCAGGCATCCGACCCCGGCACCTTGCCCGCCCAGCCGGGCACCGGCTCATTCCAGAACGCTACCCACTCCGCCTTGAACACTTCAAGCAAGGCATCGCCCCAAGCGTTGAGCGCCGCTCCCAGCCGCTGCAGATCCGCCGTGGCAATGGCGACATTGACCGACGCGCCCGCAGCCCGGCTCAGCAGAACCGAAGCGGGATCGGCGTAACCGGGATTCAGGCCCTCGCTGAAGCGGCGCAGCAGCAACTCGGCCAGCGAGGTGTATCGATAGCTCCCTGCCGGATCCCGCTCGCCCAACCAGAGGGTCGAGCCCTTGATCCGCTGCCCTTGGACCTTGAGGTCGGGGTAGAGCTGGTCCAGTGCGAACTGGAGCAGCGACTGGGCCACGGACTGCGGGGTCGGGCGAGCGGCGAACAGGCTACGGGCGGTGTCGGTGTAGTACTGGAGCGAAGTCTCCAGCGAAGTCGCTTGCGAAGGCATGAGTGCGCAATCCTGGACAAGGGAAAGCCACCAGTTGACAACAACCCACGCCTCGCCTGGCGATATCGGGATATGACAGCCAGATAGGCCCTCCGCGGCAGAGGGCCCTGCGTTAGAACTAGAGGTACTTGTTCCAGAACAGCATCTGGCCGTGCTCCGAATCGAGCTGCGCGCCGCTGAAACCGAACTTTTTGTAGGAAGCCTGGGCCACGCCGTTGCCTTCCAGCACCTCCAGGGTGATCTTGCAGCAGCCGCGCTGGCGGGCGATGTCCTCGACCTTCTGGAGCATCTTCTGGCTCAACCCCAAGCCGCGAAACTTGCTCATCACCACGACGTCATGCACGTTCACCAGAGGGCGACAGGCAAAGGTCGAAAAGCCTTCGAAGCAGTTCACCAGCCCGGCCGGCTCACCGCCGACAAACGCCAGCACGCTGAACGCGTGGGGCCGTTTGGCCAGCTCGCCGGGCAGTTGTTGCAGCACGTCCGGCGCCAGGCTCTGGCCGCCGCCCATCGGGTCTTCGGCATAGTGATTGAGCACCAGCGCAATGGCCTCGGCGTGAACCGGGTTGGTGTAGCTCGCTTGCAATACCAGTACGTCTGCAACGTCCATGTCTGTCCTCGATGAAACCATTAAGGGGAACTCTTGTGTGTCAGCCGCCCGATTGTAACCACGCCCGGTGCGGGAAACAGAAGAAAATTCATGTGCTGCCCCCTTTTAGATTGCCTGATACGGCAAGCGCGACTCAGCCAGACTTGACCGTCAACACACTGCATTCGGGAATCAGCAGGGTCCGTTCGGTGGTATCGCCGATCAGCTTGCCCAGGCCCTTGGGCTGGACCGAGCCCATCACCACCACGTCGATACCATTGTCATGGACATAGTCAGTGATCACGCTTACTGGCGAACCCATCAGGAAATGCCGGCATTCGGCCGGTACGCCATAGTCGTCCGCCAGCCTGGCGAAAGGCTCCAGCAAGGCGCAACGCAGCTCGTCGACCCAGACCTTCGTGACACTGGGGTCGGCGATGAACGCCGGCGACAGATCGTAGGCATACAGCAAGTGCAGTTCTGCTTCACATTGCAGCGCCAGGGCCTCGGCCTCACGGATGATCTTGTGGTTGAGCTCGGTGATGCCTTCGTCCCCCGTGGAAGTGTCGACGGCCGCCACCACGCGCCGGGGCAACGCCGAGGCGATCTGGTTGACCAAGTGCACCGGCACCGGGCTTTCCTGCAACAGTTGCCAATCCAGCGGCGTGGTGAAAATCCGCTTGAGCAAGGGTTCCAGGTAGACATCCTTGATCAGCAGGTCCGGCTTGATCTCGCGGGCGTGGACCAGGATGTCGCGTAATGGATGGGTGGTCCAGAGCGCTTCGGTGGTCAAGTGCAGGCCACCTTTACGCAAGCTCTCGGTCGCCCCCTCCAGCCAGATCCGGTACTTGTCCATGTACGCCACCCGGGTCTGTTCATCCATGCCAGATTCGATCAGATGAATGCGTGGCGGCGGCTGGACCAGCGCAGTGATATGCAAGGCCGCGCCGCTGGCCGCCGCCAGGGCGGCAGCCCGCCTGACAGCCGGAGAATGGGGCAGGTGCTGCTCGGTGATCAGCAGCAGACGCTGGTACTGACTCATGACATACCTCCTTGGACCGGATGTTTGGAGTGCCAGGCAGCCGCTCGTTGTGCATCGATTTACTGGGCGAAATCCGGCAGCTCGACGGGCTTGATCACCAGCAGGCTGCAGGGTGGTTGATACAACAGGGTTTCGGTCGTACTGCCCAACAGCTTATTGAATGAACGGTGGGTAACGGTACCGATGACCAGCACGTCAAAGACGTCCTGGCCGACAAACCCGACGATAGCCTTTCCCGGAGCACCGACAATGAAATGCCGGTTGTCCTTGTGCAGGGCATGTTTGTCCGCCAGTTGCAGGAATTTGGCCTTGCGCTCGTCATAGCTGGGGCTCACCGAAACCGGCACCTTGCCGATGCCGATATCGGCGACATACAGGCTGGTCCAGTCATAGACGCCCAGCAGGTGCAGCGGGCATTTGCAGTGCATGGCGAAGCGGGCGGCCCGGTCGATGATCCGGTCGTTGAGTTCCCGCGTCGCGACGCTGTCGTGCAGCACGTCGACGCAGGCGAGCACCTTGCGTGGCAAAGGCACGCCCTGCGCGGTGACCAGGTGGATCGGTGCCCGGCTGTCGCACAGCAGGCGCCAATCCTGGGGGGTGAAAAAAATCCGCTTGAGGGCCGATTCCTGATGGGCATCCTTGATCAGCAGATCGGGATGCTGCCGACGCATATAGCTGGACAGGGCATCCGGCGACGACAGGTCCCACTTGACCTCGGTCGTCACCTCGATCCCCTCGCCGCGCATGATCTCGGCTTCCTGCTCCAGCCATTGGCGGTAGCGCTGCAGATAAACCTCGCGAATCTCCTCCCGCTGGTCGGCTTCCAGCAGATCGAGCTGTTGCAACACGTCCAGATAGACAAATGCCACCAGGGTCAGCGAGGCGTCCATCGCCTTGGCCAACGCCAGGGTCCGGTCGAAGGCCGGGCTGTGGGTCATTTCGGCAGGTGCAACCAACAGTAGACGTGGACGTGCAGACACGGGACACCTCCGGGGCGCGCCCTGTCGAGCGCGCCGGGCAGCAGGCGACGCCTTCGCAAGGCAATGATTGAAGGTGGCCACCCGAAGAGAATCGGTCATCCTCGATTCTGCGGGACCCGGTCGGTGCAGCCTTGATTTACATCAAGTACCGACGGTTTGTCTCACGCCCCACCTCGGTACACCTTCGACTTGACCTGTATCAAACCGCAGAAAACGCGTTGTCGCAGCATGAAGCTTCAACCCGGTCCTACTGGCGGAGAGCGAAATCATGGAGATGATGAAAGCGGCGGTATTTGTCGAAAGAAATCGAATCGTGCTGCAGGACAAACCTGTCCCGTCGATCGGTTCCCTGGATGCGCTGATCCGCATCACCACCACCACGATCTGCGGCACTGATGTGCATATACTCAAGGGCGAATACCCGGTGGCGCCGGGGCTGACCATCGGCCATGAACCGGTAGGCATCATCGAGAAACTCGGCTCGGCGGTCAGCGGTTTCCACGAGGGCCAGCGGGTCATCGCCGGCGCCATCACCCCCAGCGGCCACAGTTACGCCTGCCTGTGCGGCTGCTCATCCCAGGATGGCCCGGATAGCCCCCACGGGTTCAAGGCCATCGGCGGCTGGAAGTTCGGCAACCTGATCGATGGCTGCCAGGCCGAGTACGTGCGGGTACCCGATGCCATGGCCAACCTCAGCCCCGTGCCGGACGGCCTGAGCGATGAGGAAGTGCTGATGTGCCCGGACATCATGTCCACCGGTTTCAGCGGCGCCGAACGGGCCGGGATCCAGATCGGCGACAGCGTGGTGGTCTTCGCCCTCGGTCCGATCGGACTGTGCGCCGTGGCCGGGGCCAGGCTCAAGGGGGCGAGCACCATCATCGGCGTCGACTCGATCAAGCCCCGCCAGGACATGGCTCGGCGCCTGGGCGCGACCCATATCGTCGACTTCACCCAGGGCGATCCCGTCGAGCAGATCATGGCCCTGACCCGGGGCCGGGGTGCCGACGCCGCCATTGAGGCACTGGGCACCCAGGCCACGTTCGAGTCCGCCCTACGCGTCCTGCGTCCGGGCGGTTGCCTCTCCAGCCTGGGGGTCTACTCCTCCGACCTGCGGATTCCGATGGATGCCTTCAGTGCCGGGCTGGGGGACAAACAGATCATCACCACCCTCTGCCCCGGCGGCAAGGAACGCATGCGCCGGCTGATGGACGTGGTGGCCGCCGGCAGCGTCGACCTCAAGCCACTGGTGACCCACCGTTTCAAACTGGACGATATCGAGGCGGCCTATGAACTGTTCGCCCATCAGCGCGACGGTGTCATGAAAGTGGCCATCAGGCCGTGAACAGCAGCGCCCACCGCCGGATCGCTCCAGTCGGCGGGCGCGGGACTCAGTGCTCAGATCGAGTCGGTACCCAGGGTCAGGACGGAGCAAGGCGGTTGTGACAGCAGGGATTCGGCAAAGCTGCCCAACCAGGGAAAGGCATCGGCCTGGGACCGACCAATGACCAGGGTGTCCACTTCACGCTCGCGGACAAACTCCTCTACCCGCTGGATCGCTTGCCCCAGAAGGAAATGGCGGCAGCGACCCGGCACCTGATGACGGCCGGCCAAGTCGTCGAAGTCCTGGCTGCGCAATTTCTGCAGGGCCGCCGCAGCATCCGAATCCCACGGATACTCCTGCATCAGCTCGTAACCGGCGAGAATATCGCAGGCGTGCAGCAGTTCCAGTTCCGCGTCGCAGATCATTGCCAGCTCGCCAGCCAGGCGAATCACCTGGTCGTCGCGGGTGGTCTCGCCGTCGCCGACATGCTCCAGGGCCACCGCCGCCACGAAATTCTTCGGCCGCGCCGGTGCATCGCGCCTGACCAGCATGACCGGCTTGCTGCACTGACGCACCAGATGCCAGTCGGTGGGCCCGATCAACGCACATTTGAGTTGAGACTCGACCTGGAGGTCCTTGAGTACCAGGTCAACTTCAATGTCCTTGACATAGTCGCGAATGGCCGCGTGGGGATGTTGCGACCAGACTACGTCGTAGCTCACCTGCAGACCCTGATTAATGAGGCTCTGCGCCAGCTCGGCGAGCTTTTCACGCTTTTTGTCCAGATAGCCTTCCCGGGCCAGGGTGCCGGCGCCGTGGTTGAACAGGGTCATCGCCGCGATGGACTCGACAAAGTCGAAGAGTACCAGGTGCAACCCCGCATTGCAGGCACGCGCCAGTGTTGCCGCGCGATGCAGGGCGGGGGTCGCCTGGCAGTGGGTATCGGTGATCAGCAGAATGCGTTGATAGTCGCTCATGGCAGGGGCTCCGAGGGGACGATGGACAATCCATGGCCTACCTTCACCCCAGTTCCAGGCCGAGCGCTTGATTTATCTCAACCCAGCGTCTACACCAACTAAGCTAATTGAGCAGCAGTCGGTGTTTTATCCGAACTCCAGCATGGGACGGACACTCTCCTTCCGATATAGGAGAACTCCAATGAACGATTTCGGCAGGATCAAACTCAAGCCCTCGGGCCTGAAGTCAGCCTGCGCCAATTGCAGCGTACTGGAACTGTGCCTGCCCCTGGGCTTGAACGACACCGAAGTCAAACGCCTGGACGACTTGATCGTACAGCGGGTCAAAATCAAGAAGGGCAACACCCTCTACCGCCAGGGCGATCCCCTGCATGCCCTCTACGCGGTACGTCTGGGCTTTTTCAAGACCACCCTGACCTCCGAGGATGGTCGCGAGCAGGTCACCGGTTTTCAAATGACCGGCGAAATGCTTGGCATGGACGCCATCAGCGATGACCGGCACGCGTGCAATGCCGTGGCGCTGGAGGACAGCGAAGTCTGCCCGATCCATTTCTCGCAGCTGGAACGGTTGTCCCGGGACTTGCCCTCCTTGCAGCACAACTTGAACAAGCTGATGAGCCGGGAAATCGTCAGGGACCATAACCTGCTGTTGATGATGGGCAATATGAACTCGGACGAGCGCCTGGCCGCGTTTTTCCTCAACCTCTCGCAACGCTTGTCCCTGCGCGGCTATTCACCGTTCAACTTCATCCTGAGAATGCGTCGCGAAGAAATCGGCTCGTACCTGGGCCTGCGCCTGGAAACCATCAGCCGCGGGATCGCCCGGCTGCGGGAGCTGAACCTGCTGGAGGTCCACGCACGGGAGGTGAAGATTCTTGATCTGGAGGGGCTGAAGGGGCTGATCGCCGGCTGTGGGCATCATGCTCAGCCGCTGTAGACACGCTTTCAGGCAAGACGCTCCGGGCTCAGGGCCAGGAGGCTGCAAGCACTGCGATAGAGGATATTCTCCGCCGTGCTGCCGAGGATGCTGTCCAGGCCGTGGGAATGGCGGGTGCCCATGACCATCACATCTACCCCGTTGTGATCGACGAAAGCGCCGAGGGTCTCGATGACCGAGCCCATGAGAAAATGCCGCTGGTTTTTCTCGACCCCGTTGCGCTGCGCCAAGGCCTTGAAGGCCTGCTGTTCATCGGCGCGACTGGCCATTTCCAGGCCTTCGGCCATCGGCAAGGTGCCCCAGCCCATCTCGTGGACATAGGAGCGGGACTTGTCATGCACATGCACCAGGCTGAAAGTCCCCGCGCATTGCCGGGCAAATGCCTGCCCCGCCTCGACCAATGTGTCGTTGAACGCCTCCTCGGCCGCTTCCCGGCCCAGATCCACCGCCACCAGGACATGGCGCGGCAACGGGTGGGTGTGAGCGGCCACCAGATGCACGGGGACCGGGCAATCGCGCAACAACTGCCAGTCCAGCGGCGTGGCGAACAGTCGCTTGAGCCCTGGTTCCCGGTGAACGTCCTTGATCAGCAGATCGATGCCCAGGTCGCGGATATACTCGATGATCGGCTGCAGCGGATGATGGCACCAGAAAAGATTGCAGCTCACATCAAGGCCCCTGCCCCGCAGGCGCCCCATCTCCTGATGCAGCCAGCGGCGATGCAGTTCCAGGTAGCCCTCACGGGCCTGGGTCATGGCCTTCTGGTCAAACAGCGTGGCCACGTCCAGGGTCGACACATAGTCAAAGGCCAGGATATGCAAGGCGGCCCCCGTGGACAGGGCCAGTTCGGTGGCCCGCTCGAAGGCGGGACTGCGGCTCATCTCAGGCGGAGCCAGCAAAAGAATGCGGTGGTAGTCGGACATGGCGCACCTCTGGGCACAATGGGGCAGATTTCGCCGCCATCGGGAGATCGAGACGTTGTATCCATAATGGTGCGCCCCGGCTCTGCGGGCTTGATTTACGTCAAGGCGATCACAGCGACGAACCGAGTCGAGCCGAAGACGCTGCCGTATTTCACCCGCCTTGATGAAGATCAAATACCCGCCCCCCGACAAGCCCCACCCTGAGACAACACATCGGGGTCCGCAGTATGGAAACCTTCACTCACGCCACCAACCTGGCATCGGCCCTGGGCCTGGGCCTGCTGGTCGGGTTCGAGCGCGAGCGCCGCAAGGGCGAGGGGGCGGATCGCCGCTTCGCCGGCCTGCGGACCTTTGCCCTGACCTCCCTGCTCGGTTATGTCGGCCTGCTGCTCGGCGGCCCCTTGCTGCTCAGTGCCCTGACACTGGCCCTGGCCCTGCTCGCCAGCATGGCCTACTTCAAGCGTCACAGCGAAGACCCCGGCATGACCACCGGGGTCGCCTTGCTGCTGGTCCTGTTGCTGGGCGGTTTGTGCAACAGCGAGGCGGCACTGGCGGTGGCACTCGCGGTGATCCTGACCCTGTTGCTGAACTTCCGGCAGAGCCTGCACCGCTTCGCCCTGAACCAACTGAGCGAAACCGAAGTCAAGGATGGGCTGATCCTGGCGACGGCCGCCCTGGTGATCATGCCCCTGGTGCCCGACGCCTTCATCGGCCCCTATCAAGCCATCAATCCCCGCTCGGTGTGCCTGCTGACAGTACTGATGATGGGCGTCAGCGCCCTGGGGCATGTCGCCATCCGGGTACTCGGGGCTCGCTACGGGTTGAGCCTGGCCGCTATCGCCTCCGGCTTCGTCTCGAGTACCGCGACCATCGCCGCCATGGGCAGCCGGGCGCGCCAGCAACCCGAACTCATGCAGCAGGCCGCCACGGCGGCGATCCTGTCGAACCTGGCCACGACCATCCTGCTCAGCCTGGTGTTGAGCGCCATCAGCCCGGCCACCCTTGCCCGACTCTGGTTGCCCTTCCTGCTGGGCAGCGCGGTGACCTTGTCCTATGCATTGCGGTTGATCAACCGCACAAACACAGATATCGGCCAGCCGCTCACCGCCGGACATGCCTTCAACCTCAAACTGACGCTGATGCTCGCCGCCGGCCTCTCGGGCCTGTTTTTCCTGACCAGCGCCCTACAGGCCCGATTTGGTGTCTCCGGATTATTTGCCGCGTCGATGCTGGGGGGCCTGGCCGACGTCCACTCGGCCTCGGCGTCGGTGGCCGCGCTGGTCAAATCCGGCCAACTGCAGGTCGAGAGTGCCCGCTGGCCGATTCTGGCGGCCTTCGGCAGCAATACCCTGTCCAAGTGCGTCCTGGCCTGGTCCAGCGGCGGCAGCGCCTTCGCCCGCCGGGTGGTGCCGGCCCAGTTGCTGATACTGCTGGCCTTGTGGCTCGGCGCGGTTATCCAGGGTTGGCTGATAGCGGGGTGAAGCGCTGCAACTGCATCTCGCGCAAACGACTGAGGGTCCGGCGGAACGGGAACGCCAGGTAGCCGTCGGTGTACAGCTCATCCAGTGGCACCTGGGCAGCGATGTACAGGGGCACCTTGCGGTCGTAACACTCGTCCACCAAGGCGATGAAGCGGCGGACGCTATCGTCGTGGATCGACAACTGCGGCAACTCGCGATCGCCGGCATCGACGCGCTGTGCCGCATCCTCGGTGCCGCGGGCGATCCGCCCCGGACGCTGGCGGGCGCTGAGGTTCGGCACCTCGCTGAGGAAAATCGCCGTGTAACGATCACACAGCGCCATGAAGTCCATGGCCGCCAGGGGCTGCTCGCACAGCTCGGCATAACGGCACCAGAGCACGCTCGGCGAGGCCTGCACCACCGCCAGGGTCCGATAGCCCATGGCGACCGGCTCGCCGGACAACGGCTGCCCGACGGCCAGTGCCTTGAACGCTTCGGCCAACAGGGCCGAGCGCCCCTCGGGCTCGACCCAGTAACGCTGTACCCCGACGCCCGGATGCAGGCGGTGGTCCTCGCCGCCATCGACATCCACCACGTCCATGTGCTGCTCGATCGCGGCAATCGCCGGCAGGAAGCGATCGCGGTTGAACCCATCGGCATAGAGCCGCCGGGGTGGCTGGTTGGAGGTGGAGACGATCACCACACCCTCGTCGAACATCACCTGGAACAGCCGCCCGAGGATAATCGCATCGCCGATATCGTTGACGAACAGTTCATCGAAGCACAGCACCCGGACCTCCCGCGCCAGTTCACGGGCCAGGGCCCGCAGCGGATCGGCGATACCGCTCAACTGGAACGAGCGCTGGTGGACCCAGCCCATGAAGTGATGGAAATGCTGGCGCCGCGACGGCACGCGCAAGGTCTGGTGGAACTGATCCATCAGCCAGGTCTTGCCCCGCCCTACCGGTCCCCAGAGATAGACACCCTTGGGCACCTGGCCCTGGTGCAGCGCCTCGTGGCAGCGCTGCAAGGCCTGCACCGCCTGCCATTGGGCCGGGTCATGGACAAAACCGCGCTGCTCGACGGCAGCGCGGTAGGCACTCAGGGGAGAATCGACAGTCATGGCGTGGCGCAGGCTCGCAACCGGGGTCGCGCAGTATGCCAGCTTGTCCTAGAGGGAAATATCCAAGCGGGCGATCTTGCCCTGCTCGTTGAGCCGGAACACGTAGCGCAACTCCACCGAACCGCCGGGAAAAGTTCCCGAGACAAGCTGCTTGACCAGCACCTTGCCGGTACGTTGCGCCACGTCCAGGACTTCGACCCGAGGCTGGTATTTACGCGCGGTCTCGTCCATCCACTGGGCGATGGCGAGGGTGCCGACCCGGTGATGGCCTTCGTCGAAGACGTTCGCGTCCTCGGCGAAGAAACTCGCCACCGCCGAACTGTCGCGGGCATTGGCGGCGCTGATATAGGCCTCGATGGCCGGGGCGAGCACCGAAGTTTGAGTGGTCATGCTGTTCACAGCTCCTTGCTGGTGGAAGGTGCAGCCATCCTAGAACACTCGCCTGTCAATTCCTGTCAGGAGTGAAGCGCTCGTGTTCATCCTGGTCGAACAGCTTGCGCCACTGCCGTAGCAGGTCACTGCGCCGCCCCGGATAACGCTCGCCCTGCTCCCGGGCCGTGGCGATACGGTCGGTGCGAAAGGTCCGAAAGGCATTGCGTAATTCACACCAGGCCACCACCACCCGCGCCTCGTTCATGAACCCCAGGGCCAGGGGCCAGATCAAGCGCTGGCTGGGCACCTTGTTCACATCGGCGTAGTCGATGTGCAGCTTGGACTGGTCGCGAATGGCCTGGCGAAACACATTCAGCGGCACCGCATTGTCCGGGTAGCCATAACCACGCGGTCCGGGCAGCAGGGTCGGATTGCGCAGGGCCTCCTGGGCGGCCGGCGCCAGTACCGCGGCGATCTTGGCCAAGGCATCGGAGGCGGCCTTGCTCAACACCTCGTCACCGCGCTGATCGACATATTGCAGGCCCAGCACGATGGCCTCGGCCTCATCGGCATTGAGCATCAACGGCGGCAGGAACAAGCCGCTGCGCAAGACGTAGCCGACCCCCGCCTCGCCCTGGATCGGCGCACCGAGGGCGGTGAGTTCGGCGATATCGCGATAGACCGTGCGCTCGGAAATCTCCAGCTCGCAGGCCAAGGCCGCGGCGGTGGCCGGACGGCTTTTGGCGCGCAAGACCTGGAGCAAGGTCAGCAGACGCGAAGTGCGGGACACGGCGGGTGGCCTCTTGCCGGAAGAAGAGTCGCAGCTTAGCAGAGGCCCCTGTCAGGAATTGTCAGGAGTGCAGCGACACGGAAAACCGCTTGACGATTTTTATTACATACATAATATTTAATAAATGTTGATAGACATTTAATCCACCTCAAGCCTTCCCGACCTACACCTGGAGTCAACTCATGCACTACAAAGTTCTGGGCCGCCGCAGCGGCTTGCGTGTAGCCGAACTGGCGCTGGGCACCGGCAACTTCGGTACCGGTTGGGGCCATGGGGCCGAGCGCGACGAGTCGAAACGGATCTTCGACGGTTACCTGGAAGCCGGCGGCAACTTTATCGACACCGCCAATGGTTATCAGGCCGGCCAATCGGAAGTCATTCTCGGCGAACTCATTGCCGCCGAGCGCGACCGGCTGGTGGTGGCGAGCAAATACACCATGGGCACCACGCCCGCCGCCGGGGTTTCCCACACCGGCAACAACCGCAAGAACATGATCCGCGCCGTCGAGGAAAGCCTCAAACGCCTGAATACCGAGCATATCGACCTGTTCTGGGCGCATATCAGCGACGGCCTGACGCCCATGGAGGAAATCCTTCGTGGCTTCGACGACCTGGTGCGTTCGGGCAAGATTCTCTACGCCGGCCTGTCGAACTTTCCGGCCTGGCGCATCGCCCGCGCCGACCTGCTGGCCGAAGTGCGCGGCTTTGCGCCGATCGCCGCGATCCAGGTGGAATACAGCCTGGCCGAACGCAGCGCCGACCGTGAACTGCTGCCGATGGCCGAGGCACTGGGCTTGGCGGCGACCCTGTGGTCGCCCCTGGGCGGCGGCCTCCTCACCGGGAAATATCGCCAGGGCGACGAGAACAGCCGGGCGAGCAAGCTGGGTATGCTGATCCACTCGGAAAACAGCGCTCGCGCAAGCAGCCTGATCGATACCTTGCTGGCGGTGGCCACGGAACTCGGCGCCACCCCGACCCATGTCGCCATCGCCTGGGTGCCCTGCAACTGAGTCTTGGTGCCGAACAGTTGGCACGCCTGGATGAAGTCAGCGCGGTGACGCTGGGCGTGCCCCATGAAATGATCGCGGCTTCGGCGGGTCGCTACCGTGGTGGCGAGACCTTTGACCTGCCGATCATTCCGGTGGTGTGATGGCGCACCCTTTTGAAGCCGGGTAAGGTCCAATGTTGTTAAGACCGAGCACGGTCCACTGTAGGAGCGAGCTTGCTCGCGATGGTCGTTAACGATGGCGCTGGGCATCTGATACCCCACGGTGCCTGAGCTACCATCGCGAGCAAGCACGCTCCTACACAGGTATCGGGACATCAATCCTCAGAGGTATCGACCTCGCCCCTTCTCACCCGCTGGGCAAACTCGGTTTCAATGCCTTGCGCCAGCACCCGGGCCTGGCCTCGCCAGTCCTCGCGTTCGACCCGCCCTGGAAAGCTGAAGTAATGCTCTATCCAGTGCATCTGCGGCTCCGTCCATTGGGCAATCTGGGAAAATCGGTAAACACCCAGCTCATGCAGCACCGCTTCATTTTTATGCCCAACACCTGAGATCAACTTCAAGTTATCCAGCGTGCCAGTGGGTTTTTCCATGATCAGCGGACGACTGCCAACACCCGCGGCATCGGTTGCCGCAGCCTTGGCCCCAGGTCTCAGCTCCGCGCTGCTGGAGGCGGCGTCGGCCGCCAGCCTGGCGTGAATCCAGGCACTGCACCAGCAACCGGCCAGGTAAGCCACGAACAACAGCAAGGCGGTCTCCAGCCAAAACCCCGCACGCCCCGGCAACCACTTGAGCAAGGCGACAATCACGCCGACAGCGAATACCCATAACGTCACATTCAACCAGCCGGCGATCCAGTGGTAATGGTTCGCGGCGTAACTGGCGAACCAGCCCACGAGAAACCCCAGGATCAATGCCAGCAGCATCCAGCCCCAATACTGTTCAAGTAAATAACTCATGATGGTTTCTCCTGGTTATTTAGCGTCAGTCGGGGCTGTCACAGCGCTGTCATCGGTCACCTTTATTTCGATCCGACGATTCTGTGCCTGGCCTTCGGGCGTGTCGTTCGAGGCCACTGGATTGGCCTCGCCGAATCCCACCGCCTTCAGATGTTCCGCGGTGACCCCATGTTGTGCCAGATAAGTAACGACGGCTTCGGCCCGACGCGTGGAAAGTGCCAGATTGAAGGCCGCCTTGCCGGTGTTGTCGCTGTAGCCATCGACTTCGAGCTGACCGTCGGGACACTGTCTGGCCGTGGCAACCAATGCGTCGAGCGCGGTTTGCGAAGCCGGCGACAAGATGTCCTGCGCCGTGTCGAAACGCACCTTGTATTGATTCAATGCAGCGGCGAACTGTTGCTCGCAGGCCTTGGCGTCGAGACTGCCGGTCGCGCCCTGTTGATTGGGCTGGGGCTCATCGACAACGGTTGTCGTCGCTGGGGGCGGCGCGGGCGGTATCACTTCGGGAGGGCGCTCGGTGCTGCTATCGGTGTGTGTCACGGGCTGATTGCCCGGGGTGTCGATAACCTGTCTGACCCCATAGGTCTGGTCAGCGGCATCACGGGCTTGTTTCATTGAATTGGGCAGGGTCACGTCACGCCCGTCGACAACAATGGGAGCACTGTCAATTGCACTCCCCACGCGGGTTCGCAAATCCTGTTCGACTTCAGGCGTTTTTATCCAGACAGCGGCCAACCACAGCAAAGCGAGTAACGGTAAACCCCACCACCATTTTTTCGAGCGAGCCATTTGTCTTCTCCTTAACCTAGGAAAACCAACGGACTGCGAAAAATGCTGAGGCAGGTGATAATCAAGTGTAGGTAATAGAGGTGATCCGTCAATATAACGGCGATCAAAACTCTGACAGTCAAAATTCCGTAGCACTCAACAAAGAAGCCGATGCACTGGGAAACGTCACTTTGTCAGCAGGTAATTGCCCTGTGCTATCTGGGAAATCACCCGCGAAGAGTGGCAGCGGTCGCGCTGATCACGCCTGGATAAAGCGCACACCGGGCTTGGCCCGCTCATCCACCTGCAACTCGAACACGTCCGGGCGGGCGTAGTGACCGGTCACGTCGAAGTCATAGCGGGCACGGACCAGTTGCTCGGTGTCGATCTGCGCGGTCAGCAGGCCGGCCTGGCCGACCAGCGGCCCGGCCAGCACCTCGCCCATGGGCCCGACAATCAGGCTGCCGCCGTTGATCAATGGCCGCTCCGCCGGCCAGTTGGCCACCTCGACACCCAACTCCAGCGGTGAAGGCTGAACCTGGCAGGCGCTGACCACGAAACAACGGCCTTCACAGGCGATATGGCGCATGCTGACCTGCCACATCTCCCGCTCATCCACCGTCGGCGCGCACCAGATGTCCACGCCCTTGGCGTACATGGCCGTGCGCAACAGCGGCATGTAGTTTTCCCAGCAGACCGCCGAACCGATACGCCCGGCCTTGCCCTCCACCACCGGCAAGGTCGAGCCATCGCCCTTGCCCCAGATCAGCCGCTCGGTACCGGTGGGCATCAACTTGCGGTGCTTGGCCACCAGCCCGCCCTGGGGCTCGAAGAACAGCACCGTGCAATACAAGGTATGACCCGCGCGCTCGATGACCCCGAGCACCAGGCTCGCGCCGGTGCGTGCGGACAACTGCGCCAGCGCCTCGGTCTCGGCCCCCGGCACATCGATGGCATTGGCGTGATAACGGGCGAAGGCCTCGCGCCCCTCGGGCAGCCGGTAGCCCAGTTGGGTACCGAAGGTTTCGCCCTTGGGGTAGCCGCCCAGAAGCGCTTCGGGCATCACCACCAGGCAGGCGCCGGACTCGATGATCGCCCCCTCATAGCCGAGGATCTGTTCCAGGGTGTCGCCCTTGCCACCTGGCAGGGAACCGATTTGCAGTGCGGCGACGATGGACTTGGACATGACGTGAACTCCATGAAGGTGAGGAGCCGATTGTCGCGGCTGCCAGGACCATGAATAAAGCCACTTTCAGAACTGAATGATATGAACCAAACAAATATCGCACCCTGGGAACCCAAGCGGTTCGAGGCTTTTTACGACGAAGCGAATTGATATGTATTTGCTATCAACTTCTCTCAACAGGAACCGCCGGACGAACGAAAGACGGGACGGCCGATGCCAGCCCATTAAAAGACGAGTCTGAACATGAAACTTTAGGCATAACCAGGTGCCATCACCTGCCGGTGACCTGATACTGACAAATTTTCTACATTTGAGGCTTCATCATTTATCCGTCTCGCTCGTCCTTATCTGGGAGAGCCGACATCACATTCCTGATCAGTCTCTGAAAAGGAGTTTTTGCATGTACGACCAGCACAGGTCAACGGACGGTACTTCTTTGCAACGCGATCCTTCCTACAGCTCGGGCGCCATGTTGGGCAAAACCGCCGAACGCAGCGGCAACGACCGCATTCGTCAATTACTCAAACACTTCGGTTTGCGCACCAGCCTGATCCGGCTCAAAGTCATCGATGCGCTGCTGAGCGCCGACGAAGACCATCGCCGGCTGGGTGTGCGCGGGGTCCACGGTCATTTGCTGGAGCTGGGCATTCCCTTGTCCTTCCTCAGTGTGCGCGAGGTGCTCAAGCGCTTGTGCAGCGAGGGCGTCGTGGTGCTCAACGCGGACAAGAGCTACAGCCTGCACCCCGACGCGAGCGCGACGCTGGCGCAACAGGACGCTGCGCCGCAGGCCGCGGACCTCGACAGCTGAGTTCAGGGCTTGACCTTGCGCCGCATCACACCGTTGATCACCACCACGACCACTGCCACGCCGATGGCGATGTACTGGAACAGCTTCTCGCTGATGACCCCGGTGTTTTGCAGATAGGACAGGCCGAACATGATCCCCAGCACCGCCAGGGAAATCAGAATCGAGTATTTCAGACGCTGCGATTGAGTCATTACGTATTCCTGAAAGTTAAAACCTGAAACTGTGAATGTATCCGGTTTGTATCGAAATCCATACCAATGACCTACAAAGGCCGACGAATAAAACGACGCAAACGGAGTCTCATATTACAGCCGAGGAAATGTTTTAGCTTCCCGGCTTCACCCATGAGGATTTATCCATGTTTCGTCGAATCACACTGCTGATTCCCCTGCTGATCATTATGTCCCTGAGCGGTTGCATCATCTTTCCCGATCGTGGTGGCTGGCACGATCATGGCCATCGTTACTATGATGGGGGTGGCTACTACCGCCGCTGATCGCTCCCACCGGGGACGGTGATCGACCGTCCCCTCATCGCCGAAAACCGATACCTGGCCGGGTGCAGATTTCCACCAACCAATCGACAAATACCCTGACCCGGGCCGACATCTGTCGATGCGGCGGATACATCGCGTTCAGCGGTAATCCGGGTGGCGGATGATCGCGCAACACCTCGCACAACTGGCCGCTGCGCAGTTGTTCGACCACGTGGTAATAGGGAATCTGCACCAGCCCATACCCGGCTTCACACGCCGCCAGGTAGCCGTCGGCACTGCTGACCGAAAGGCGCTTGGGCAGGTCGATCGCCTGCAACTGGCCAGCGTGCTGGAACTCAAGGCCAAAGCGCTTGCCGGTCACGCTGGAAAAGTACTCGACCATCCGATGCCCCGCCAGGTCCGCCAGCGAGGCCGGCATGCCCATACGCTCGATATAGGCCGGGCTGGCACAAGTCACTTGCTCGACCAGCACCAGCGGCCGGGCTACCAGCGAATCGTCCAGGGCCTCACCGCCGCGCAACACGCAATCGATGCCGTCACGGATCAGGTCCACGGGCCGATCATTCAAGCCGATTTCCAGGTCGATCAGCGGGTAACGCGCGGTGAACTCAGGCAATACCGGAATCACGATCAAGCGCCCGATGCCCGCCGGCATATCGACGCGCAGGGTCCCGCGCGGATTCTGCCGGGCAGTGGAAAACACCGCTTCGGTCTCCTCCAGGTCCGCCAACAGTTGCACGCAGCGCTGGTAATAGGCCGCGCCGTCGAGGGTGGTGCTGACCTGGCGGGTGGTGCGGTGCAACAGTTGCACCCCCAGGTGCGCCTCCAGTTGCTTGACCAGCACCGTCACCGAAGCCCTGGGTAGCTGCAGGCTGTCGGCGGCCTTGGCAAAACCGCCCAATTCGACGATACGGGTAAAGACCCGCATGGCGTTGAAGCGATCCATCGGCCCTCCATTATTTTGAATTTACGAATAGTGATAGTGTTTTTAGCCGGTTTATCGCTCTTTTGTCGAGGCTCACACTGTACGAAATCCCACAGGAGCTGACACCATGCACACCCGTCAACTGGGCAAGAACGGCCCGCACGTATCCTCCATCGGCCTCGGCTGCATGGGCATGACCGATTTCTACACCACCGGCAGCGACACCCGCGAAGCCACCGCCACCCTGCACCGGGCCCTGGAACTGGGCGTGACCCTGCTGGACACCGCCGATATCTATGGCCCCCACAGCAACGAAGAACTGATCGGCCAGGCCATTGCCGGCAAACGCGAACAGGTGTTCCTGGCCAGCAAGTTCGGCATCCTGCGCGACCCGGCCAATCCGTCGTACCGGGGTGTCAGCGGCAAGCCCGAGTACATTCGCGCGGCCATCGACGGCACCCTCAAGCGCCTGGGCGTGGAGACGCTGGACCTGTACTACCAGCATCGCATCGACCCGGAGGTGGCCATCGAGGAAACCGTCGGCGCCATGGCCGAGCTGGTCAAGGCCGGCAAGGTCCGTTACCTGGGCTTGAGCGAGGCATCGGCCGAGACCCTGGAGCGGGCGCACCGGGTGCATCCGATCAGTGCCCTGCAAAGCGAGTACTCGCTGTGGAGCCGCGACCAGGAGGACAACGGTTGCCTGGCCACCTGCCAGCGACTGGGGATTGCCTTTGTGCCCTACAGCCCGTTGGGCCGGGGGTTCCTGACCGGTGCCCTGAAGAGCCCGGAGGATTTCGCCGCCGATGACTATCGTCGTTTCAACCCGCGTTTCCAGGGCGAGAACTTCGCCCGCAACCTGCGGCTGGTGGAGCAGGTGCAGGCCCTGGCCGCGGAAAAGGGTGTGAGTGCCGGACAACTGGCGCTGGCCTGGGTATTGGCCCAGGGCGACTACCTGATCCCGATTCCCGGGACCAAGCAGCGCAAGTACCTGGAAGAGAACGTGGCGGCATTGGACGTGAAGCTGAGCGCCGCCGAGTTGCAGGCCCTGGAAGCGATTTTCCCGGCGGGTGCCACGGCGGGGCTGCGCTATCCGGAAGAGGTGATGCAGGGCCTCAACCGCTGAGCCCTTCCGCCCCCTGTAGGAGCGAGCTTGCTCGCGATGGAGGTCAACGATAACGCGGGGAGCCTGATACCCCGCGGTGCCCTGGCTACCATCGCGAGCAAGCTCGCTCCTACACCTACAGAACCGACAGAGGGACAGCTAGAAATCGCGCTTGTAGAAAATATCCAGGGAACTGGCCACGCCACTCGCCGCCTCCAGGTACACGCGCTTGCTCAGCAAATAGCGCAGGGCAATGGTATTGGCCGGTTCGAACACCCCCACGCCGTAACGCAAGCTCAGCTTCTCGGTGACCTTGCCGCTGGCCACCACCGCCGTGGTGGTGCCACTGCCCTGGGTATCAAGGGCAAAATCCTCGATCCCCAGGTTCTTCGCCAGGTCGCCGGTGACCCCGGAACTGCCCATCAATCCCAACCCCAACGCTGCCTGGGCGAGCATGTTGCTGTCTTCGCCGGTGGTGCTCAACGGTCGCCCCAGCACCAGGTAGGACAGCGCCTGCTCCTCGCTCATGGCCGGTTCCGAGAAGATTTGCGTGGTCGGTTGTTCGGCGCTGCCGCTCAGGCGAATGCCGGCGACCACGTCACCGGTCTGGCGAATCGCCTCGATATCCAGGTACGGCTGGTCGATGGGCCCGGCGAACAGCAACCGCGCCCGGCGGATCGTCAGGCGCTGGCCATAGGCGCTGTAGCGCCCGTCATTGAGCCGCAGCTCGCCACGGGTGTCGAGGTTGTCACCGATATGCACCTGCCCCTGCAGGTCGGCGCTCAGGCCAAAGCCGTTGAAACTGAGCTTGTCCTCCCCCACCAGCACGTCGATATCCATGGACATCGCCAACGGCGACTTGCCCGCCTCGGTCTGCTGGCCAACGATCACCGTGTCGTCCGAGACCTTGACCGTCGACGGCGGCAGCTCACGCACGGTGATCGCGCCCTTGGGCACATGCACCTTGCCGGCAATCGCCAGCTTGTCGCCGTGCATCGACACCGTCAGGTCCGGCGCAACCTCCAGTGCCGCATACGGCTCGACGCTGACTGGCAACTGCGAACCCTTGATTGCCAATTCCAACTGGAGGGCGTCGGTCCAGTCGATATGCCCGGCCAAGCTACCGTGCCCGGCCTCGCCACCGGTCCAACTGCCATTGAGCTGGAGGTTTTCCCCAGCGATCTGCGCCTGCACCCGCAGGTCCTTGACCGTGGTCGGCACCTCCGCCCCAGAGATCTCACCGCCACTCAAGGTCAGGTTGCCGTTGACCTTGGGCGCCAGCAAGCCGCCGGACAAACGCCCGCTGCCGTCCAGGCGACCGGCCAGGGTGTCGACCTTTCTGACAAAAGGCCGGGCCACGCTGAGATCCAGGCCACTGAGACGGAAATCGCCGCTCAGCGGTTTGTTCTTCGCCAGCGGATTGATCTGCGCCTGGAGCATCAGTTCGCCGAGCTTGCCACCGCGAAAATCCAGGACCGTGTCGACTCGCCGCGGGGTCAGGTTGCTGGTGAGCCTGAGGGTCTCGTAGGGGAAATCCAGCCACTTGCGCCGTTCGCGCATGCGCAGGGTGCCACCGCTGGCATCGATCATGATCTGGCCCTTGGGGCCGCTGGCCGGCAGGTCCAGTTGCAGGTCGGCATTGAGCCGGCCCTGCCAGGCGAAGTCGCGGGGCAACCATTGCGCAAGGCTTTCCAGGGGGAACTGCTTGAGGTGATAACGCAAGCGCGGCTCGGGCATCAACCGCTGGTCCTCGCCGCACAGGCTGGCAGGCCCCGACAGCCAGCAGTGGCTGCCGAAGTTCAGCCGGCCGTCGGCGAGGTATTCGAGCTTGGCCGGGTTCTGCAGTTTCCAGTCCTGGCCGCCAGTCTGGACGTCACCCGAGACCAGGCGCCCGCGCCAGTTGCCTTTGTCGAGCGCGCCGTCCAGGCCCAGGGCCAGCTTCAGCAGCGGGCCTTGCAAATCGAGTTGGGCCTGCTGGCGCTTGAGATCGCCCTGCCCGTGCAAGGTCAACGTACCCAGGGCCGTGTCGCCGACCTGGATACCGTCGCCCTTGAGGTCCAGCCGTCCGCGTTGGGCGCTGTCGAGGTTGGCCTCGAGGCTGAGGTCTTGCAGGTGATTGTCGGCGAACACCAACTGCTGGCCGTGCAAGCTGATCTTGCCTTGCGGCACCTTGAGACTGCCGGCGAGATCGACCCGCCCCTTGAGTTGCCCACGCAACTGCGGCCAGAGCTGGCCCAGGCGCGGCAGGTTGAGATCGAACTGCCCGGCCAGCCGTTGTTGCAGGCTGCCGTTGCCCTGGATACGGTTGTCGCCCAGGCGGATCTCGAGGGCACCGAGGGTCCATTGCTCGCCTGTGCCGCCGGCCTTGGCCTGGAGCAGCGCCGGCTGCCCGCGCAGTTTGCCCTTGAGATCGATATTGGCTTCCAGGTTCAGCTTCTGGTTCTTCAACTCACCCTTGCTGCGCAGCGGCCCGCCCAGGGTCCCGGGCAATTCCGCCAGCCAGTACGCGGGGTTGAGCGCACTCAGGTCCAGCGCGGTGTCCCAGGCGATGCCATCGGCGAATTGCAGATTCAGATGCCCGCTGGCCTTGCCCTGCCCCGCCGTCAGTTCGAGCTGCGGCAGGGCAATCTGTTTCAGGTCGCCACTGAAAGGCGTCAGCAGGCTGAACTTGCCCGCCGGGCCGTCGAGGTCAGCCTGGACGTAGCCCAGGTAGTTGCCGTCACGGTAATGCACTTCACCGACAAAGGTCCGCGCCTTGACCGCCGGCTCGTCGATCAATGGGTAGAGGCGATGCCAGGGGAAGTCCAGCCAATCGACCTTGGCGTCGGCACTGAAGCCCTTCTGCCAATCCAGTTCGCCAGTCAGCTTCAGCCGTTGGTTGGCACTCGCCGTCAGGTCCAGCGCGGCGATCCGGGCACCCTGCGCATCGACCTGGCCTTGCAGGTTCAAGTCGACGGGGCCTTGTTCGGCCGGCAGCACGGCCTTGCCCTGGAGTTGGTAACCGTCTTTCAGGTTGCCGCTGCCGCTGAGTTCAAGCTGATTGAGTTGCAGGGTATCCGGCAGCTCGGCGCTGGCCTTGAAGCCATCGGCGGTGATTCGCACCCGGGCCGGCAGGTGCTCGGCCAAGGCCTCCAGCTCGCCCGTGAGCTGCCCCTGGAGATAACCGCTGCTGCCAGCCTTGAGCTTGAGGGTCTTGAGCAGATCGCCCCGCACCTCCAGCGCCAGGGCCCAGGGCACGCCGCCCGGGGCCGGCAACAGCAGCTTGCCCTCGGCCATCAGCGGCCAGTCACCACTCGGTTGCAACAATCCGGACAAGTCCAGGCTAAGGTCGTCGCGCTGTAGATGCACGGTATCGATCTGCAAGCCCTTGGCGGTCCAGTGCGCGGCCAGTTGCAGCTCCTTGAGCTGCTCGCTGCCATCGAGCCACAGGCTGCCAATACGCACCTGGCCCAACTGGATCGCCAGCGGCAGCTTGAGGTCCGGCAAGGTCAGCGGCCCGCTCTCGGCAGGCGCGCCCGGCGCGAACTGCAGGTCGACCCGCTCGACTTCCAGTTGATCGACACACAACACAAAGTGCGTCAGGCACAGCGGCGCCCAATCGAAACGCGGCTGCTGCAGTTCGACCCGATTGCCGCCCTGTTGCCAGAGCAGATGATCGGCACTCCACTGCCCGCCCAAATGGCCCTGGAAGTTTTCCACGCTCAGCCCCGGCACTTGCGCCAGCACCCAGCGACTGCCGGCCTGGCTCCCCAACAGCGTGCCAACCGACACCAGCAGCAACAGGATCAGCGCGAGCAGCGCCAGGCCGAGTATTTTCAAACCACGCTTCACAGCTCAGGCCCCATGGAAAAGTGCAAACGAATGCCACCGGGATCGTCCAGCGCATGGGCCAGGTCCAGGCGGATCGGCCCCACCGGCGAGACCCAGCGCACACCGATGCCGACGCCGGTCTTGAGGCTCGGCAACGCCAGGGTATTGAACGAGTTGCCCTGGTCGACGAAGGTCGCGACCCGCCATTTCTCGGCGATGGAATATTGGTATTCGAGACTACCGGCCACCATGTAGCGCCCGCCGACCCGATCGCCCTCGGCGTTTTCCGGGGACAGGCTCTGGTAGCTGTAGCCGCGCACGCTCTGGTCGCCACCGGCGAAGAAGCGCAAGGACGGCGGCACGTTCCGGTAGCCGTTGGTGGCGCTGCCGCCGAACTGGACCCGGCCGAGGAAACGGTGGTTGTCCCAGACCGTGGTCAAGCCCTTGAGCATGGCCGTGCCGTACAGCAGGTTATTGTCCGAGCCCACCCCTTCCTTGGCGACCTTGCTGTCGAACTGCAGGCGATAGCCGTTGTGCGGGTCGATGCGATTGTCGCTACGCAGGTAGGAATAACTGATGCCGGGCATCAGCAGGTCACTCATGCCGGTATCGTCGCCGAGGCGATATTCCTCGCGCTGCCACTTGAGCGAGATCACCCGCTGCCAGCCACTGGGCAACTTGCTGTGCCATTCCGGGCCGACGGTGAGCAGCTTGCTCAGGCTGTCGGTGTTGGAGATTTCTTCGTACTGGTAGCCGGCGGCCCAGCGCAGCTTGTCGGTGAGCGGCGGGTCCAGCGGCCGGTCGTACCAGAGGCCGATATTCTGTCGGGGAGCGGAAATCTCGCTTTCGATGCCGTAGCTGTCGCCCTGGGAATTGACCCAGTGGCGGGTCCAGTTGGCCTTGACCCGGGGGCCGACGTCGGTCGAATAACCCAGGCCCAGGCCCATGGTGCGCGGCTTGCGGGTATCGAGTTGGACCTCGACCGGGATCACCTGGTCCTTGGCCGCGGGCGGGGCCGCGTCCACCCGCACGCCTTCGAAGTAGCCGCTCGATTGCAGCGCCTGGTTGAGCTCGGCGATCAGTTCGGAATCGTAAGGGGTACCCGGCTTGAACGGCACCATGCGGTGCAGCAGGTCTTCGTCAAAGGGCGTATCGCCGGCGAAATGCACCGGGCCGAGGGAGTAGCGCGGACCGCTGTCATAGATCAGCTCGATATCGGCGACACCGGCCCGGGGATCGACGGACAACTTCTGGCGGGTAAAGCGCCCGCTGAAGAATCCGTAGCGCGAGGCCTGGTTGAGGATCAGGCGCTTGGCGTCCTCGTAGTGTCCATGGTTGAGCACGGCACCGGGCTTGAGCGTGTCACTCCTGGGAACGCGGAAAGCCTTGAGGCTGGCGGCCGGGCCTTCGACGCGCACGATGACGTTGCGCAGGTGCACGGGTTCGCCGGACTCGATGGTGAGGATCAGTCTTGGCGTCTGGCCCGCTTCGACTTCACTCTCGATCTGCGGCTGATAATAGCCGAGCGCCTGGGCGGCCTTGCGCGCCTGCTCCTGCGCGCCACGGCTGAAACGCCGCAGGGCATTTTCGCCGCGATTCCCCAGGTTGCCGATGTAGCCTTCCACATTGGCTTTCAACTCGTCATTCGCCGGCTTGACCCGTACATCGAGTTCACTTTGCGCGAGGGCCGCCATGCTGCAACAGAGCAGAAGCAAGCCGCCGGTCCATCTCTTGGAAAACATCATAGGCGCGGATGCTATCACGGGCTGGGTTAGGGCCGTCATAGAACGCGAAACCGACCGGGAAGTTCGACAGTCAAGCCATTGCTGTTTGTAACATCTGCGGGTTGGCGTGGTAGAACACGTGCTCGCGGATCGGTCCTACGGCCACTTCGCCGATATCCTCGTAACCCTGGCGCTGGTAGAACTCCAGGTAGCGCGGGTTGCCGGTATCGAGGACCACGCCTTGGGAGTGCGGGTCCTCGGCGCACCAGTTGTGCACCGCCACCAGCAGTTGTTCGCCATAGTGCTGGCCCTGGAACTGCGGGTGGATGCCCAGCAACGGCAGCACATGCACCGCTGCCTGCGGCAGGCAGGCCAGCACCGCCTGCTGGTACTCCAGATAACGGCGGGTACAGCGAAAACCGGTGCTCAGCAACATGCGCATGCGCCAGACCCAGCTTTCGGTAATGTCCAGGCGGCGTTGTGGCGGGGCGATCAGCGCGATGCCGATCAGGCGGTCGTTGACCAGCAGCCCGATGGCCGGCAGATCCTCGAGAAAGTGCTGCTTGACCCGCTCGCGCACCGTGGCCCGGACCCGCTGTTCGTAGCCCGGGCGCTCGGATTCGAACAGATAGGCGAAGGTCGGTTCATGCCGATAGGCGTGGTACAACAGGGAGCGTGCTTCGCGTGAATAACCGCCATCGAGCAGATGGATCTGGGCGGTGATCTCTGGCAGATCCGGCATGACGATCAATCTCCCTGTATAGACGGGCCCCACAGGTGCCGCCGTGTGTCAGACAGCCAGCGTTATCGTTGACGTCCATCGCGAGCAAGCTCGCTCCTACAGAGGGGGAACCGTGTCGAGTCGCAACGATCTGAGAGCAACGTTAGCAGCGCATCGGTAGTCCCGCCACGCTGGCCGTCGTCGGACTTGTCGGCTAGCATCGCTGTTTTGCCAGGACTGTCGCCCATGAAGATCGTCTCGTTCAACATCAACGGCCTGCGCGCCCGGCCCCATCAGTTGGCGGCGCTGATCGAGAAGCACCAGCCGGACGTCATCGGCCTGCAGGAAACCAAGGTCGCCGACGACCAGTTTCCCCAGGCCGAAGTCGAAGCCCTGGGCTATCACGTGCACTTTCACGGCCAGAAGGGCCATTACGGCGTGGCGCTGCTGTCGCGCCAGGCGCCGCTGAGCCTGCACAAGGGCTTCGAGAGCGACGACGACGAGGCCCAGAAGCGCTTTATCTGGGGCACCTTCGCCGACGAAAACGGTACGCCGGTAACCATCATGAACGGCTACTTCCCCCAGGGCGAAAGCCGCGACCATCCAACCAAGTTCCCGGCCAAGGAACGCTTCTACCAGGACCTGCAACAGCTGCTGGAAAGCCGCTTCAAGCATGACCAACCGCTGGTGGTGATGGGCGATATCAATATTTCCCCGGAGGACTGCGATATCGGCATCGGTGCCGACAACGCCAAGCGCTGGCTGAAAACCGGCAAGTGCAGCTTCCTGCCGGAGGAACGTGAATGGCTGGGCCGCCTGAAGAACTGGGGGTTGGTGGACAGCTTCCGGCACCTGCACCCCGAGGTGAACGACCGCTTCAGCTGGTTCGACTACCGCAGCCGCGGCTTCGAGGACGAACCCAAGCGCGGCCTGCGGATCGACGTGATCATGGCCTCGAATGGCTTGCTGCCACGGGTCAAGGCCGGCGGGGTCGACTATGAGTTGCGGGCCATGGAGAAGCCCTCCGACCACGCGCCGATCTGGCTGGAACTGGGCTGATTCGGCGCTCGATCTTGAGGGCCATTCGCGGGCAAGCTCCGCTCCCACAATGTTCGAGTCGCACTCAGAACATGGGGACGACACAAAACCTGTGGGAGCGGAGCTTGCCCGCGAATGGCCGGAACAGGCGCCATCCCATCCACAGGCTGATCGCGCCACCCTGTCATCTCCCTGAAACCTTTCTGACTCATTCTCGCAGCACTTTGGCCCATTAAAGGTGCAGGCCCCATGCTGCGCGCGCTTTCACTGCTGATCCTCTGCGGCCTGCCCGCCCTGACCCTGGCGGCCCTGCCAGCCCCTCCCGACGACGGCCCCACCCTGCGTATCCAGGGCTCCAACACCATCGGCGCCAACCTCGGGCCGGCGCTGGTCAAGGGCTGGCTCGAGGAACAGGGCCTGCATGGCGTGCACCTGGCCAACACCGGCAAGGACAACGAGCAGCGCGTTCTTGCCACCACCGAGCAGGGCCGCCGGGTCCGGGTCGAAGTCGCCGCCCATGGTTCCAGCACCGGCTTCGCCGCCCTGAAAGCCGGCACCGCGGACCTGGCCGCGTCCTCACGACCAATCAAGGACGCAGAGCGGGTGGACCTCGAGAGCCTCGGCGACCTGAAAAGCCCCGACGCCGAACAAGTGATCGCCATCGACGGCGTGGCCATCATCCTTCACCCGCAAAACCCGTTGAGACAACTGAGCACCGAAGACCTGGCGAGAGTCTTCTCCGGCGAAGTGCAAACCTGGGAAGAACTCGGCGGGATCGGCGGCGCTATCCATCTGTACGCCCGCGATGAAAAATCCGGGACCTGGGACACCTTCAAGGATCTGGTCCTGGCCCGCCACGGCAAATCCCTGGCGGTCGGCGCGAAACGTTTCGAATCCAGCGAACAGTTGTCCGATGCGGTCAGCCAGGATCGTCAGGGGATCGGCTTTATCGGCCTGCCCTACGTCCGCCAGGCCAAGGCCGTGGCCATCGTCGACGGCGATTCGCAAGCGATGCCACCCCTCGCCAGCCTGATTGCCACCGAGGACTATCCGCTGTCGCGGCGACTGTTCTTCTACCTGCCGCCCACCCCCCAGAACCCCTGGGCCAACTCCCTGGTGCGCTTCGCGCAAAGCCCGGCGGGCCAGGCGATCGTCGCCGGCAACGGCTTTGTCGCGCAGACGGTGCAAGCCATGCCGGTGGTTCCCGGCCCGACGATGTCGCCGGAATACCAGGCACTGGCGAAAGAGGCGCAGCGGCTGTCGGTGAATTTTCGCTTCGAGGAAGGCAGCGCCAGCCTGGACAACAAGGCGCGCCAGGATGTGCTGCGGGTCCTGGATTACCTGCGGACCCAGGGCAAGCTGGACAAACAGGTGACCCTGGTGGGCTTTGGCGACGCCAAGAACGACCCGGCCCGAGCCGCCCTGCTGTCCAAGCTGCGGGCAATGGCAGTGCGCCGCGAACTGGTGAAAGGCGGCGTGGTGTTTCGCGATATCCAGGGCCTCGGCGCGCAGAGGCCGGTGGCGGCCAACACCGTGGATGAAGGCCGCATCAAGAACCGTCGGGTCGAGGTCTGGGTGTATTAAGGGCGCGGGTCTCAGCGCTCCGAACGCATCATCTCCCGCGGCACATACTTGCCGATCTCGTACTTGCCGATCGCCGCCCGGTGCACTTCATCCGGGCCGTCGGCCAGGCGCAGGGTACGCTGCATGGCGTACATGTAGGCCAGCGGGAAATCGTTGGATACCCCGGCCCCACCATGAATCTGGATCGCCCGGTCGATCACCTTCAGGGCTACATTCGGCGCCACCACCTTGATCTGCGCGATCTCGCTTTTCGCCACCTTGTTGCCGGCGGTGTCCATCATGTAGGCCGCCTTCAGGGTCAGCAGGCGCGCCATGTCGATCTCCATCCGCGAGTCGGCGATCTTGTCGATATTGCCGCCCAGGCGAGCCAGTGGCTTGCCGAACGCAGTGCGGTTGACCGCACGCTTGCACATCAGCTCCAGCGCCCGTTCGGCCATGCCGATGGAACGCATGCAGTGGTGAATCCGCCCCGGGCCAAGACGCCCCTGGGCGATCTCGAAGCCACGGCCCTCGCCCAACAGCACGTTCTCGTAAGGCACCCGCACGTTCTCGAACAGCACCTCGGCGTGGCCGTGGGGCGCATCGTCGTAACCGAACACCGGCAACGGACGGACAATCTTCACCCCGGGGGTGTCCACCGGCACCAGGATCATCGAGTGCTGCTGGTGACGCGGTGCGTCCGGGTTGCTCAGGCCCATGAACACCAGGATCTTGCAGCGCGGATCGCAAGCGCCGGAGGTCCACCACTTCTTGCCGTTGATCACCCACTCATCGCCCTGGCGCTCGGCGCGGGCGGCCATGTTGGTGGCATCGGACGAGGCCACGTCCGGCTCGGTCATGGCGAACGCGGAGCGGATCTCGCCACGCAGCAGCGGCTCCAGCCAGCGCTGTTTCTGTTCTTCATTGGCATAGCGCACCAGCACTTCCATATTGCCGGTGTCCGGCGCCGAACAGTTGAACGGCTCCGGCCCGAGCAGGGAGCGGCCCATGATTTCCGCCAGGGGTGCGTATTCCAGGTTGGTCAGCCCGGCGCCCAGCTCGGACTCCGGCAGGAACAGGTTCCACAGGCCTTCGGCCTTGGCCCGGGCCTTGAGCTCTTCCATGATCGCGGTGGGCTGCCAGCGATCGCCTTCGGCGACCTGGCGTTCGAACACCGGTTCGGCCGGATACACATAAGCGTCCATGAACGCGGTCACACGTTCACGCAGTTCCTGAACCTTGGGCGAATAGGCGAAATCCATGGGCAGCTACCTTCTTGAGTCGGTGGGCGGGGTCATGGAATCGATGCTAGATCAGCTACGAAAATTTACCAAAGCTATTCTCACCGTGTATTAACATTCATCACCGATATATGATCAGCTGATCGAACCCTAACAATAAGAGCGCCGCGAAATGAATCTGAGCAAGGTCGACCTCAATCTTTTCATCGTCTTCGACGCTATCTATACCGAAGCCAACCTGACCCGCGCCGGGCAGATCGTCGGCATCACCCAGCCGGCGGTGTCCAACGCCCTGGCCCGGTTGCGCGAGACCTTCAACGACCCGCTGTTCGTGCGCACCGCCCAGGGCATGGTGCCCACCCCGATGGCGCAGAACATCATCGGCCCGGTGCGCAATGCCCTCTCGCTGCTGCGCATCTCGGTCCAGGAAAGCCGGATCTTCAACCCGCTGCAGGCGAACAAGACCTACCGCATCAGCATGACCGACCTCACCGAGGCGGTGATCCTGCCGCCGCTGTTCCAGCGCCTGCGCCGCCTGGCGCCGACCGTGGCGATCGAGAGTTTCCTCTCCAAGCGCCGCGAGACCACCAAGGAACTGGCCGCCGGGCGCATCGACTTCGCCGTGGACGCGCCGCTCAACACCGACCCGCAGGTGCGTCATGTCAAGCTGATGGAAGACCGCTATGTCTGTGCCATGCGCAAGGGCCACACACTGGCCGGCAAGGACAAGCTGACCCTGGACGATTACCTGGGGCTGACCCACATCCATATCTCCAGCCGGCGCAACGGCCTCGGCTACGTGGACCTGGCCCTGGGCAAGATGGGTATCCAGCGCAAGATCGCCCTGCGCTCGCAGCACTACCTGATGGCTTCGCAGGTATTGCAGCAGACCGACATGGTCATGACCGTGCCGGAACGCTTCGCCCGGCGGCATGACCTGCAGTACTTCCCGTTGCCGGTGAATGACGTGCCGCCAGTGGAAACCCACCTCTACTGGCACGAGAGCACCGACCAGGACCCGGCCAACCGCTGGATGCGCGAGCAGATGATCGAGCTGTGCCAGCAGGTCACGGCCCATGAGAAGAAGCTCGACAAGGTCTGACACCCCATCCCCTTGTAGGAGCGTCGACCCGCTGTTCCTCGCCGGCGAGGAAATCTGTGGCGTGCTGGGGCGTGTTACTGGCTCACGGGTCGCCAAGGCACGCCAGGCGGGATGAATGTGTCCGGGTGTTACCGTCTGCAAACACAAACGAGTAACACGGAAACAGATTCACGACATTGCCCGTTGCCGAAGGTTCACGAAAAATATCAAAGCCTTGATTTCAAAGGGTTTTAAAAAGTTGGCACGCCACCTGCTATATCTCTTGCATAACAAGAATAAAAAGCAGCAAACCCATAAAAATAAGACGTACCGACTCTGACATAACAAAAACAACACGGCAGAGACGCAGCTAACAGATTTTTTTGGAGAAGGTGTGCTTTCAGGGAGCCCTCGGGTCACCCGCAACCGGACAGAGAACAATAAAACTACCTCAAGGTAGCTCCCGGACTGGTTGGATCACCTGATAAGGCAGATCAGCGCTCAAAAAAATACGTTTGCTCTTTGACCCCGGATGGGGGTCACCAAACCGCGGTAACGGGTCACGGTCGACAAAAACAACAATAGACCGCCCCTCAATAACAAAAAAAGAGCATACAACAACACATTCAAGGGGAGCTTCGGCTCCCCTTCGTGTTTCTGCCTGTCTGTCAAAGGCGTTGGTCGACCGTCAGAACTTCGCGGTCGCCTGTACCACCACGCCGATCACGCAGCACTCCTCGGTGACCGCAATCTTCGGCCAGGTCGGGTTCAGCGGCTTGAGGTAAGGCTGCCCGCCCTCCTCCATCCACTGGCGGAAAATCGCTTCCTCGCCCTCATGCAGGCGTGCGACCACCTGGCTGCCGACCTCGACCTCCCGAGCCGGGTCCACCAGCACCATCATGCCCTCGGGCACGCTGGTACCGGAGGGTGCGGTCATCGCGTCGCCCACCACCTGCAACCAGAACGCCTCCGGGGCGTAATGATCGGTCACCTCGTAGCGCCCGGCATATTCGCCCTTGGCCGAGTCCTGCACCGAAGCGACCGCGCGCCAATCACTGACCGGGTAGCGAAACGCCGAGGTGATGTCGTAGACCTGCTCGTCCTGCTCGGCGGGCGCCTGGGCCGCCACCGCGCGGTCACGCATCACCAGGACCACCTCCAGGTGCCCCAAGCCAAGTGCCTGGAGAACCTTGTTCATCATCGCAAGATCGGGCTTGCGCCTTTTGTTCAGCCAATGACCGACGCCGCCCTGGGTGATATCCAGGCGTTCGCCAAGTTTTTCCTGCGAAAGACGAAGCTCTTCGAGCTTGGCCTTCACCAACGCTATCCATTTATCCATGGTCGGAACAATACGGGCAGTATTTCACCACTCAATACACAAAATGTATTGTTTGTGACAAGCATCACAGTACCAATCGTACTAGTCTGCACTGACTGACTTGAACTTCCTCTGAAAGGCAGGCCCTTCATGACTTCCATCACGACAGAAAGCCCTCGACCCGACTCGAAAAGCCCGCTCGCATCCCTCAAGGATCGCGCCGCCGCCCAACGTGCACTCGACTATTATTTGAAACCATCTGTTGCGGCAGCCGCTTGCGCGGCGAATGCCAGCGATGACCTCCTCTACCCGAAGCTCTTTGCGGTACGCGACGACCTGAACGTCGAGGAAGCCATGATTCATGCCTCCGACCTGCTGCGCTGCGCGGCGGCGGCCGCCTACGAAGCCGCGAACGGTGCGAACCGCGACCTGGGCTTTTCGGTGGTGTACATGATCGACATGGCCAAGGCCCTGGTGGACCGTGCGCTGCAGGTACAAGCCAGCACGGCGTGAACCCCCGTGGCCAGGCGACTTGCCAAGGTCCGAACGGATCCGGAGAGGGAACAGTGAAGGTGTTCAGATATTATTTGAGAATGAATATCACAAACACTAGACTGGCAACGCGTCAGGGACGACGCCCCCTCTCCCGTCAAGGCCACGACCTCACGCCTCGGCGAATACTTCATCGAGGTGTACAGTAGCAACCACAAAAAGCCTCATCAGGTACTCAGACAATGCCCGTGGTTCTACCTTCCCTCAAAATCAGCAGCGACTTCGACAGCGGCAATATCCAGGCGCTGGACGCGAGCAACCCGCGCCACCTGCTCCTGGCCATGGAGCCGGATACCCGCAGCCAGCATTTCCAGTGGTTTCACTTCAAGGTCGAAGGCCTGCGACCGGGCGAAACCTATGCTTTCGAACTGAGCAATGCCAGCCAGTCTTCCTACAACAAGGCCTGGACCGGCTACCGCGCCGTCGCCTCCTACGATCACCAGGACTGGTTCCGCGTCGACACCCGTTTCGACGGTGAGAGCCTGCATATCAGCCTCGCCGCCGAACAGCCGCAAGTCTGGTTCGCCTACTTCGAACCCTACAGCCGCGAACGTCATGACTGGCTGATCGAACAGGCCCTGACCCACGCCGGCACCGAGTTGCTCGCGGTCGGCAAAAGTGCCGAAGGCCGCGACATCCAGCTGTTGCGCAGGGGCAACGGCGCCGAAGGCCGGCGCAAGGTCTGGATCATCGCCCAGCAGCATCCGGGCGAGCACATGGCCGAATGGTTCATGGAAGGCGTGATCGAACGCCTGCAAGAGCAGGACGATGCCGAGATGCGCGACCTGCTGGCCCACGCCGACCTGTACCTGGTTCCCAACATGAACCCGGACGGTGCCTTCCACGGGCACTTGCGCACCAACGCCATGGGTCAGGATCTCAACCGCGCCTGGCAGAACGCCAGCCAGGAAATCAGCCCCGAAGTCCTGTTCGTCCAGCAGCAAATGGCCAAGCATGGCGTCGATCTGTTCCTGGATATCCACGGCGACGAGGAAATTCCCTATGTGTTCACCGCCGGCTGCGAAGGCAACCCCGGCTACACGCCGCGGATCGCCCAGCTGGAAAGCCACTTTCGCAGCCATCTGAGCGCGCTGACCGTGGATTTCCAGACCACCCACGGCTACACCCGCGACCTCCCCGGCCAAGCCAACATGACCCTGGCCTGCAACAGTGTCGGCCAGCACTTCGACTGCCTGTCGCTGACCTTGGAAATGCCCTTCAAGGACAACGACAACGCCCCGAACCCGCGCACCGGCTGGTCCGGACAGCGCTCGAAACAATTGGCCAAGGACGTACTCAGCAGCGTGGCGGATATCGTCGATCAACTGCGCTGAGTGCACAGCGTAGCCCGCCGGCGGGCCGGGGCTCAGACCATGCCGATGGGCAGCGCCTCGCCCTGCGCCACCACCCGCGCGATCAACCACGCCGCCGCCGGTCCCGGCGGCGTGTCGGTGCGGTAGATCGCGTCGAAGCCATAGTCACCGCCCCGCAGATCCGGCAGATCGAGCTGCACCAGCCGCCCGTTCGCCAGGTCCTCGGCGACCATCGGCGCGGGCATGTTGCCCCAGCCCACCCCCTCGCGCAGCAGCATCAACTTGGAACCCAGGTCCGCCAGGCGCCAGGTGCGGGTACCGAGTACGCCGAACTCCTGGTCGCGGGTCAGGCTCGAGCGATCCGACAGCACCAGTTGCACGTGGTCGCGGCCGGCACCGGGCAGGTTCTCGCCCAGGCTCAGGGGGTGATCGGGAGCCGCCACGGGAATCAGCTCGACACTGCCCGCCCCGACCCGATCAAGACCGGCCAGGGCACGGTTGAAAAAGCCGCTGACACCCACCCCGGCGCGCCCCTCCAGCACCAACTGCGCCACCGCCCCCAGCGCCTCCACATGCAGGTGCAGCAACACCGTGGGAAACTGCGCGCGAAAGCCCTTGAGCACATCCACCAAGCGGGCCGCCGGAAACATCACGTCCACCACCAGGTGGACCTCCGCTTCCAGGCCCTGCAACAGCCCGCGGACCTTCGCCCGTAGGCCATCGACGCCGCTGTAGATACTCCGTGCCTCGGCCAGTACGGTGCGCCCGGCGTCGGTGAGCTGCGGCTTGCGGGTCAGCGTGCGGTTGAACAGTTGCACGCCGAGCTGCATCTCCAGGTTGGCGATGGTGTAGCTGATCACCGAGGTGGCGCGGCTGAGCTTGCGCGCGGCACCGGCAAAGCTGCCGGTTTCCACCACCGTCAGCAGCACCCGCAGTTGATCGAGGGTCGGTGTGCCGGGATTGGGGGTCATGGTGTTGGCTCCTGAGGATGTTCGATTTTTTCGAACCTGATCCTCGAAATTATTCGGCTATTGCGTACGTTACCGCGATGGCAGACTGCACACCACTACGACGCACCATGGTGGTCGCGCCGCTTCTACAGGTATCTATCCATGTCCAATACAGCCAACGCCAATTCCGCTCTGCACACTCAATCCGACAGCACCAGCGCCTCGGCCGCCATCGCCCTCGCCGGGCGTATCCTGCTGGCGGCGATCTTCCTGCTCTCGGGCTTCTCGAAGATCGCCAACCCCGCCGGCATGATCGGCTACATCGAATCGGTGGGCCTGCCCCTGCCGCAACTTGCCCTGATCGCGGCAATCGTCGTCGAAGTCGGCGGCAGCCTGCTGCTGATCCTCGGCTACCGCACCCGTCCGGTGGCCCTGGTCATGGCGCTGTTCAGCGTGGTCACCGCCCTGGTGTTCCACAATCAGTTGGGCGACCAGAACCAGTTCATCCACTTCTTCAAGAACATCGCCATGGCCGGCGGCCTGCTCCAGGTAGTCGCCTTCGGTGGCGGTCGCCTGAGCCTGGATGCCCGTCGCAAAGCCTGATCCAGCGCTTGCAAAACCGGTCCTTGGCCTCGCCGCGCCGGACACGATGTGCAAGGATGCCCCCTTGCACATCGTCGTCTGCCGGACTGCCAAGGATTTTTCATGACCGCCCTCACCACCCACGCCCCGGTCAAGCCGGGGCGCCTGGAACAGATGTCGACCCGCATCGCCTTCTTTATCGCCGGTTTCGGGGTGGCCGCCTGGGCGCCGCTGGTGCCCTACGCCAAGGCCCGCGCCGGACTCGATGAAGGCACCCTGGGCCTGCTGCTGTTATGCCTCGGGGTGGGCTCGATCATCGCCATGCCGATGGCCGGTGCCCTCGCCTCGCGTTTCGGCTGTCGGCGAGTGCTGACCTTCGGCACCTTGCTGATCTGCACGGCACTGCCACTGTTGGCCACGGTCAGTTCGACGTCCGGGCTGGTGGCCAGCCTGTTTCTGTTCGGCGCCGGGCTCGGCTCGGTGGACTCCACCGTCAACCTGCAGGCGGTGATCGTCGAACGCGCCAGCGGCAAGACCATGATGTCCGGCTTTCACGGCCTCTTCAGCCTCGGCGGGATCTCCGGCGCCGCCGGGGTCAGCGCGTTGCTGGGCCTGGGACTGTCACCCCTGGGGGCGATTGGCGTGGTGATCGTGTTCCTGCTGCTGGCGCTGTTCAAGGCCGCCCCGCACCTGTTGCCCTATGGCAGCGAAAGCTCGGGCCCAGCGTTCGCCGTGCCGCATGGCGTGGTGCTGTTGATCGGCATGCTGTGTTTCGTGGTGTTCCTCGCCGAAGGGGCGATGCTCGACTGGAGCGCGGTGTTCCTCAGCGCCGAACGCCAGGTCGCAGACGCCTATGCGGGGCTGGGCTACGCGGCGTTTGCGCTGACCATGACGGTCGGACGGCTGACCGGCGATGCGATTGTGCGGCGCCTGGGGGCACAGAGAGTGATCGTCTTCGGCGGGCTCACCGCCGCGGCCGGCCTGGCCCTGGCCACGCTCGCGCCGGCCTGGGAGGCGGCGTTGATCGGTTATGCGCTGGTGGGTGCCGGTTGCTCGAATATCGTGCCGGTGCTGTACACCGCAGTGGGCAAGCAGAAGGTCATGCCGGAAAGCATCGCCGTGCCGGCGATTACCACCCTGGGCTATGCGGGGATTCTCGCGGGACCGGCGGCGATTGGCTTTATCGCCCATGCCAGCACGTTGAGCCTGGCGTTCATGGTGATCGCGGTGATGCTGGTGGGCGTGGCGGTCAGCGGGCGAATCCTGCGCGTCTGAGCTCGCACGAACCGACATAGTGGGAACCGGCTTGCCAGCCATTGCAGTGGCGAATTTGACATCGCCATCGCCAGCAAGCCGGCTCCCACGGTACGCTGCTTCACCACAAAATATCGTCAAACCTAGACCTTGTGGGAGCCGGCTTGCTGGCGATGGTATCGACGCGGTGTCCTGTCATACCGCGTCGCCTGGATCGCCAGCGAGCTGGCTCCTACATCGGTCTATCAGAACCCCACACTGGCCTGCACGAAGAAGGTCCGTGGCTCACCCACGTAGATCCCCGCATTGTTGTCGCTCGACCGGGTGAAATACTGCTGGTCGAAGACGTTGCGCACCCCCGCCCCCAGTTTCAGGTTCGACAGCTGCGCGCCGAAGTCATAGGCACCGCGCACATCCCAGGTCATGTAGCCGGGAATGTTGCCGTATTGGCCATCCGCGGTCGGCTGGGTGATGTAGTTACCATTGAAACTGCCGTCGGCGTTGCTCCCGGTCCCCGGCGCACGCTGGGAAGACTGGGCGAAACCATCGATGTTGTAGGTCCAGCGGTTGACCGCGTAACGCAGGCCGACATTCAGCACTTCCCGAGAATACAGCGGCAGGTCACGGCCCTTGAAGCCCGGGATATCGCCCTCGGACGTTGCCTTGGTGTAGGTGAAGCCGACATTGGCGGTCAGGCCGTCGAGCGCCGGGTCGAGTGCCGACAGGTCGTAATGCGCGGAGGTTTCGATACCCCGGTGCTTGGTCGCGCCGAGGTTGGTCCAGCCCACGTCGTTGCTGACATATTGCAGTTCGTCGTTAAAGTCGATGTAGAACAGCGTCGCCTCGGCGCCCCAGGTGCGGTCGTCATAACGCGTGCCCAGTTCGTAGGTCTTGGCCTTCTCCGGTTGCAGGCCATTGGCCGTGCTGTTGCCGTTGCCGCCTTGGGCAATCTGGAAGTACTGCAGGCTGCCGAAGGAGGTTTCGTAGTTGGCGAAGACTTTCCAGGCATCGGAGATGTGGTACATCACGCTCAACGCCGGCAGCGGCTCGTTGCTGTCGACACTGCGGAACTTCTCCTGGACCGGCACGTAGTTGGTGCCCGGCACCGGTCGATCATGCCAGTTGCTGCTGATGCGCTCGAAGCGGATACCCGGGGTGATGGTCCACTTGCCGATATCGATCTTGTCATCGATGTAGAAGGCATTGGCTTCGGTGCCGCCGGTGCGGTCCTGGTAGATATGCCCGTCGGAGGTCGGCGTCACGCTCGGTATGCCGTTGACCAGGGCCACGCGGCTGGTGGCCTCATGCATGCCTTCCTTGAGGTAGCGATAGCCGACGCTGACTTCCTGGGTACTCGGCCCCAGGTCGAAGACATGGGACGCCCGTGGCTCGACACCCAAGGTGTAGTAGCTGCGCGGATAGGCGCTGAGGGTCTTGAGGTCGCGGGCGGCGATAGTGCTGCCACGGAAACTGTCGGTGTAGTAGGTCAGCACCTCGACCTGGGTCTGGTCGTCCACCTGCCGCTTGTACTTGAAGGAAATGTCCTTGCGCCGGCCAGTGAAGTTGTCGTAGCCGCGCACCGACTGGTAAGGATTGGCGTCGTATTGCTTCTGGGTCAGGCCGCCGGGCATGTCCGCGGTCGCGTCGTAGTAATGCAGGTTCAGGGCGAAATCGTCCTGATCGGTCGGTGCCCAGTGGGTCTTCAGCAGGACATCGTTGATGTCGTTGCCGTTGTTGCTTTCGCGATAGCCCTCGCCCCTCACCCCGGAGTACAGCAGGGCCGCGCCAAAACCGTTATCCGCGGTGCCGCCGAGGAAGGCCGTGTCGAGGTGCTTGACGCCGCCATGACGCGAGGTTTCCAGGGTAGTGCCGACCTCACCGGAGAACTTCTCCGGGATCGCCCGGGTCACGAAGTTGATCACGCCACCGACGTTCTGCGGTCCATAACGAACGGAACCGGCCCCGCGTACCACGTCGATGCTGTCCAGGTTGCCGACCGACACCGGGGCCATCGACAACTGTGGCTGGCCGTAAGGGGCGAACGCCGCCGGCACGCCGTCGATCAACACGGTGGAACGTGGCGACAGACGGGACGTCAGGCCGCGCACACCGACGTTGAGGGAAATATCGCTGCCGCCGGTGCCGTTGTTTTCCTGCACCTGCACACCGGGCACGGTCCGCAGGGCGTCCTTCACGTTCATCGCACCCTGCTCGACCATCGCCTCGCGACGGACCACGGTCCGCGCCCCGGGATGGTTCTGCACAATCGCCTGGTCGGCATCGCCGAGCCAGTCGCCCACCACCTTGACGTCCAGCGGCGCCAGTTCCAGCGCCGCGGTCGCGACCGGGGCGGCGGTGCGCAAAGTCACCGAACCGTCCTTGAGGTCATAATCCAGGCCGCTGCCGCGCAGCAGCACGTTCAGGGCCTCTTCCGGCGACAGGTTGCCGTCGACCGCTGGGGCCTGCTTGCCGGCCACCAGTTGCGGGCTGAAAAACACTTGTAGGGAAGTTTGCTGGCCCAACTGGCTCAAGGCCGATGCCAGGGGCTGGGCCTGGATATGAATCGCCGAATCAGCCTGAGCCGCCTGGCTCAGGGGGGCAACGGCACTGACCGCCAGCGCCAGGGCCAAGGCCTGGGAGCTGGGCAGTGCGCTGCGGATCGCCTGGTAAAGCGCGTTGGGGGTGCTGTTCACGTCTGAGCTTGTCCTGTTGTTCGCATACGCATGCGATTGTTAATGCAAACCAGTTGCAGTTGGACAAGAAGACGAAGAACTCGAAAAGAACCTGAATCTATTTTGCAAATATTTCCTGGCTACCGTCGGCACGGCTGCGCACCGCTACTGGCAGAATGCTCGGCAGGGCCTTGAGCAAGGCGTCGGTATCGTTGGTCTTGAACACACTGGTCAGGCGCAGGTTACCCACCGCCGGGGTCGCGACGCTCAAGGGTTTGTCCCGGTAACGCGAGACCTGCGCCACCACCTCGGCCAGGCTGGCGTTGTTGAAGACCAGTTTGCCGCTGCGCCAGGCCGTCAGTTCCTCGGCGTTGACCGCCTGGGCCGCCGCGACCCGGCCCTGGGCATCGACCTGCGTGCCCAGGCCTGCCGTGACGCTGACAAACTCAGCGTCGCCGGCATCGCGGCCCTGGACCTTGACCGTCCCGGCTTCCACCACCACGCGGGTTTGCGTCGGATCGCGGCGCACATCGAAGCGCGTGCCGGTGACCGTGACCTTGCCGACCCCGGCCTGGACAATGAAGGGACGGCTGCTGTCGTGCTCGACGCTGAACATCGCCTCGCCCTGCTCCAGCTCGACCGTGCGACGGTCCGGCTGGTAATTCACCCGCACCCGGCTGCGGCTGTCGAGGTCGATGATCGAACCGTCGGGCAAGGCCACCTGGCGGCGCTCGCCGAGCACCGTGACGAACGTCGCGCTGTAGGGTGCCGGGTGATTCAAGCCGCTGAACAAGCCCAGTCCCAACGCCACCGCCACCGCCACCACGCCGGCAGCCAGTGCATAACGCAGCAGCGGCCGCCGTTTGGCCCGCGCCGGCGGAGACTCGCAGAGTGCCTGCAAGCGCGCCCGGGGCAGCAGGTCGGTGGCGCTCCAGAGTCCCTGGAGCAGATCGAACTCCTCCTGATGCAGCGGATGTTGATGGCGCCAGGCGTCGAACTCGGCCTGTTGCCCAGCGCTCAACGGCGCCTCCTGCATCCGCACGAACCAGGTGGCGGCTTCATCGCGAACGGTGGAACTCTCGCGATTGTCCATCATGCAAAATCCTTGTACTTGCAGGAGCGAGCTTGCTCGCGATAACCGTCAACGATAACGCGGGGCATCTGAAACACCACGGTGCCTGGACGTTCATCGCGAGCAAGCTTGTTCCTACAGGTTGTCGGGGAAGTCATTGACCCGCTCCGTCCAGGCGCTCGCGCAGATGGCGCAGGGTGCGGATCATATACTTCTCCACCATATTCCTGGACAGCCCGAGGCGCTCGGCGATCTCCGCCTGGGTCAGGCCCTCGATCTTCTGCCAGACAAAGGCCTTGCGGCAATTGACGGGCAACTCGCCCAGGGCCCGCTCGATGGAGTCGGCCAGCTGGATCGCGTGCATGAAATGCTCCGGGTCGCCCGTGGGCGGCGCGTTGTGATCAATCGCTTGCAGTTCCAGGGCCCCGCGCCGGTCTTCGCGACGATAGACATCCACCGCGATATTGCGCGCGGTCTGATGCAGATAGGCCCGTGGTTGCTCGACGCCAGCAGCCTGGCTTTCCAGCACCCGCACGAAGGTATCGTGAGCCAGGTCCTCGGCTTGCTGACGGTTTCTCAGGCGGCGGGTCCAGGTGCCGATCAACTCTTCGTAATGCTCGAAAAAACCGGGTCTGCGGGGTGGCTGGAGATTCATGGCGATGGGCTATGAAGGCGGGACATGAATAGTAATGCTTCCCATTAGTAACCGCAATTCATTCCAGCGCCCGCGTTGCCCGGCGGTCATGCCAACGCGACAGCCCGGGTCACATGGCGCCGGCCAGCGGCCATTGCCGAAAGCGCAAGACTTCGCGCTGAAAAAACGGATAATGGCGGCCAAATTCGTTTGCTCGTTATTCTGGTAATCCCGCATGGAAATCAAGGTCAACTTTCTCGACAACCTTCGACTTGAAGCCAAGTTCGATGACTTCACGGTGGTGGCCGATCAACCGATCCGCTATAAGGGCGATGGCTCGGCCCCGGGTCCGTTCGATTATTTCCTGGCTTCATCGGCCTTGTGTGCGGCTTACTTCGTGAAGTTGTATTGCGAAACCCGGAATATCCCCACCGATAATATTCGCCTGTCACAGAACAACATCGTTGATCCGGAAAACCGCTACAACCAGATTTTCAAGATTCAGGTCGAATTGCCGGCGGATATCTCGGCCAAGGACCGCCAGGGCATTTTGCGTTCCATCGACCGCTGTACGGTAAAGAAGGTGGTGCAAACCGGGCCCGAGTTTGTGATTGAAGAGGTGGAAAACCTCGATGCCGATGCCCAGGCCCTGCTGATGCCGAATCAGGCTTCGGATACCGGCACCTACATTGCCGGCAAGGATCTGCCGCTGGAGCAAACCATCGCCAATATGTCGGGCATCCTGGCCGGCCTGGGCATGAAGATTGAAATCGCTTCGTGGCGCAATATCGTGCCCAATGTCTGGTCTCTGCATATCCGCGATGCACACTCGCCGATGTGTTTTACCAATGGCAAGGGCGCGACCAAGGAAGGCGCACTGGCGTCGGCGTTGGGCGAATTCATCGAGCGGCTGAACTGCAACTTCTTCTACAACGACCAGTTCTGGGGCGAAGAGATCGCCAATGCGCCGTTTGTGCATTACCCGGACGAACGCTGGTTCAAGCCGGGTCGCAAAGATGCGCTGCCGGCAGAAATTCTCGACGAATACTGCCTGCAGATTTACAACCCCGATGGCGAGTTGCGTGGCTCGCACCTGTACGACACCAACTCCGGCAATGAACAACGCGGCATCTGTTCGCTGCCGTATGTGCGCCAGTCGGACGGCGAGGTGGTCTATTTCCCGTCCAACCTGATCGAAAACCTGTTTCTCAGCAATGGCATGAGTGCCGGCAATACGCTGGCCGAAGCACAGGTGCAGTGCCTGTCGGAAATCTTCGAGCGCGCGGTAAAACGCGAAATCCTGGAAGGTGAAATCGCCCTGCCCGATGTACCGCAGGAAGTGCTGGCGAAATACCCCGGCATCCTGGCCGGTATCCAGGGGCTGGAAGAACAGGGCTTTCCGGTGCTGGTGAAGGATGCGTCGCTGGGCGGGGAATTCCCCGTAATGTGCGTGACCTTGATGAACCCGCGTACCGGCGGTGTGTTTGCCTCGTTCGGCGCGCACCCGAGCTTTGAAGTGGCGCTGGAACGCAGCCTGACGGAATTGCTCCAGGGCCGCAGTTTCGAAGGCCTGAACGATTTGCCTCAGCCCACCTTTGAAAGTAACGCGGTGACGGAACCGAATAACTTCGTTGAACACTTCATCGATTCCAGCGGTGTGGTGTCGTGGCGCTTTTTCAGTGCCAAAGCTGATTTCGAATTTGTTGAGTGGGACTTTTCCGGCCAGGGTGAAAACTCCAATGTCGAGGAAGCCGCGACCTTGTTCGGCATTCTCGAAGCGCTGGGTAAAGAAGTCTACATGGCAGTGTATGAGCATCTGGGCGCAACGGCCTGCCGTATCCTGGTGCCGGACTATTCGGAAATCTATCCGGTCGATGATCTGATCTGGGATAACACCAACAAGGCACTGTTGTTCCGCGCCGACATCCTGAACCTGCATCGCCTGGACGATGCCGACCTGGCCGCGCTGGTCGAGCGTTTGGAAGACAGCGAGCTGGATGATTACACCGACATCACCACCTTGATCGGCATCGAATTCGACGACAACACGGCCTGGGGCCAGCTGACGATTCTGGAGTTGAAGCTGCTGATTCATCTTGCCTTGCAGCAATTCGAAGAAGCGAAGGAGCTGGTGGAAGCCTTCCTGCAGTTCAACGACAACACGGTCGAGCGCGGGTTGTTCTATCAGGCCGTGAACGTGGTGCTGGAGGTGCTGCTGGACGACGAGCTGGAGCTGGACGATTACGAGGTCAATTTCCGCCGGATGTTTGGCAACCCGCGGATGGACGCCGTGATGGGCTCGGTGGACGGCAGCGTGCGCTTCTTCGGCTTGACGCCTACCAGTATGAAACTGGAGGGGCTTGATCGGCACCTGCGCCTGATCGACAGCTACAAGAAACTGCACACGGCGCGGGCCAATGTGGCGGCCTTGTCCCGTTAGTCGCTGAGTACGCCATCGCGAGCAAGCTTGCTCCTACAGGTCCCCGTCGAACACCCATATTGGGTACGACGCAAATACTGTAGGAGCAGCCGATCGACGCTCGATTGCTCGCGATGAACGATAACGCGGTCTCAACCCTGCAATTCAAAACTGTCGATAATCGCCTGCTTGACCAGCAGCACGGCGCCATCCGTCTGCGCGTGGGTCCGCCAGCCCAGCTCGATGGGATAGTGCGGCAACTCGATCGGACAAGCGACCATTTGAATATCGCACAGCTGGGCGATCGCCCGGGCGGCATGGGTGGGCAAGGTCGCGACTGCCGACGAGCCCTTCAACAGGAAGGGCAATGCCGCGAAATGCGTCGTGGCGGTGACCACCTTCCGACTTAGCCCTCTTGCAGCCAGCCCCTCATCGACAATGCCGATAAAGCCCCCCGACGAGATCAGGACATGTTCGCGGGCGACGTAATCCTCCACATCGAGTGCCGTCTTGTCGCCCAGGCTGCCGCGATCCACCAGGCAGGCATAGCCGCCCTCCCCGAGCAGATGTCGACCCAGCAACCGATTGGGGATGCCGCCTGCGGTAATCGTCAAGTCGAACTGACGCTCCATCAAGGCATTGACCGCGATCTGGCTGTGGGTTTGCCGAAAGATCAGCCGCAGGTTTTTCGCCCGTTGCGTCACGGTTTCAATCAGTTGGCGACCCAAGGCAATTTCAAAGTCGTCGGACAGGCCGATGGTCACCGAGCGCCCTTCATAGCTGGCCAGGGTGGGCTGGACCAGGGAAAAGCTCTGGCGACATTTGTTCAAGGCGTCGGAGATCACCGGCTTGAGCTGGTTGGCGATCAGGGTCGGTGACAAGCCCCTGCCGGTACGCACGAAGAGTTGATCGCCGTACATCACACGCAGGCGATTCAAGGCGGCGCTGACGGCGGACTGGGTCAGCCCGAGCTGCAACGCCGCGCGGCTGGCGCTGCCCTCGTCATGCAGGGCCTCGAAGACTTTGAGCAGGTTGAGATCGGTATGATTGATATTCATCCGGCTTGTACTAGTGACAAATGAAGGCGCCCAGATTAATACATTGACGATGAGTTTCTATAACGAAGGCAGCCAAGCCTTCCAGCAGTCGTTCGACGGCGAACGACTGGCCAAAGGAGCGTGACTGCGCACGCGACGTACTACCCTCGCCGGCTCAACCCGGGTTGCCAGCCGATGCCCCCGCCCTGGCCTCATCCAGCAACGTCTGAATCAGCTTTTCCTGCTCGGCATAAGCGCCTTCGCCGAAATGGCTGTAGCGCACCTGCCCCTTGGCGTCGATCAGGTAATGCGCCGGCCAGTACTGGTTGTCGAAGGCATGCCAGATGCGATAGTTGCTGTCGACTGCCACCGGGTAGCCAATGCCGAGCTGCCTGACCTGCTGGCGGACATTGCCCAGGATTTTTTCCTCGGCATATTCAGGGGTATGCACCCCAATCACCACCAACCCGTTCCGCGCATACTTTTTCGCCCATTGATTCACGTAAGGCAGCGCATGTCGGCAGTTGATGCACTCGTAAGTCCAGAAGTCCACCAGGACCACCTTGCCGCGCAGCGATTCGCCGGTCAGCGGCTCGGAATTGAGCCATTCCACGGCCCCCGAGAGGGACGGCATCGGCCGATCGGTGGCTGATTGCGCGCTGACTTTGGCGACGATGGAGTCGGTCATCGTGGAGAGCGTTTGCAGCACCCGTTGCCCGACCTGGGAGGCAGTGCTGCTACCACTTGAAATCAGCACTGCCGCCAGTAATGCGGCACACCCCGCCACGCGTTGCAGCCGCCCCATCAGTCAATCCTCGACGATCAGCGTGACATCGACGTTGCCACGAATGGCCCGCGAGTACGGGCAGATCTGGTGGGCTTGATCCACCAATGCCTGTACCTGATCACGGGAGAATCCCGGAATGGCGATACGCAACTCGACCTCAAGGCCAAAGCTGCCGTCGGCGTCCTTGCCCAGCCCCACTTTGCTGGTCACCCGAGTGGTCGCCGGCAAGGCCAGCCTGGCCTGAACCGAGGCCCGTTTCATGGCCCCCAGGAAGCAGGCCGAGTGACCGGCGGCGAACAATTGCTCGGGGTTGGTGCCAGGACCTCCGGCTCCACCGAGCTCGCGCGGCGAGGACAACTGCACATCGAGAGCGCCATCGGTGGAGAGGGCCCGGCCTTCACGGCCGCCGGTCACAGAAGCCTGACCCGCATAAAGAATGGTTTCGAGAGACATGATGTATTCCTGGGTGATGAGGAGAGAAAGTGTGTCGGTCCAATCCCGATTGGCCCGTGCAAAGCGACGGCGTTATCGGGCAGACACAGTTAAACGCCAGCCTGTATCTCGTCTGTGTCCTGATTGCGCTCGAGTTTGATTCAGTGTTTCCAGAGCCTGCTCATACACAGTCCGATACAAACCGCCGTATCCCGTGCCGTCGCATGGACGGAGGTTGCTCGGACTTTCCCCCCTCAGCAGCGCGCTACGGCAGCCCCTTGAGCCGAGTTCAGTCCTTTTTGGAATGATGCCTGGACCTTAATTCGTTTGAACCCACGCCTGAGCACCCGCAGAATTCAGCCCAAGTTCAGTCATTCCGATTTTGCGGAGAACCACCCGATGAGCACCGCTGTCTTTGCCCACCCCGACGAAATCCGCGCGAATTTTTCCCGTGCCATGTCGCAGATGTACAAGACCGAAGTGCCACTCTACGGCGCGCTGATGGAGTTGGTCGCGCAGATCAACGAACAGGTGCTGAGCGAGAATGCCCAGGTCGCCGAGAGCCTCCGGCAGACCGGCGAGATCCGCCGCCTGGACATGGAGCGTCACGGCGCCATTCGTGTCGGTACGGCGGCGGAACTGGCGACGCTGTGCCGATTGTTCGCGGTGATGGGCATGGAGCCGGTGGGCTATTACGACCTGACCCCAGCCGGCGTACCGGTGCATTCCACGGCGTTTCGCGCGGTGCATGAAAGTGCCTTGCAGGTCAGTCCCTTCCGCGTCTTCACCTCGCTGCTGCGCCTGGAACTGATCGAGGAAGACGGACTGCGTGAATTCGCCGAATGGATCTTGAGTCGGCGGAACATCTTCACCCCGCGCACCATCGAGCTGATCGAAAAGGCCGAAATGAATGGCGGCCTCGACTCCGCCGATGCCGCCGAATTCGTCCAGCAGGCGCTGGAAACCTTCCGCTGGCACAACAGCGCCACGGTTTCGCTGGACGAGTACAAGAAGCTCAATGCCCAGCACCGCCTGATCGCCGACGTGGTGGCGTTCAAGGGGCCGCATATCAATCACCTGACCCCGCGCACCCTGGACATCGACGCCGTACAGGCGGCCATGCCGGGCAAGGGCATCACCCCCAAGGCGGTGATCGAAGGCCCACCGCGCCGCGAGTGCCCGATCCTGTTGCGCCAGACCAGCTTCAAGGCGCTGGAGGAAGCCATCACCTTTATCGGCCAGGGCGCCAGCGAGACCGGCAGCCACTCGGCCCGTTTCGGCGAAATCGAACAACGCGGCGCGGCGCTGACGCCCAAGGGGCGCGCGCTCTATGATCGCTTGTTGAACGCCGCGCGGGATGAACTCGGCGACTTTCCCAGCGAGGCCAATGCCGCGCGCTATGACGAGATCATGGCGAACACCTTCAAGGCCTTCCCCGACAGCTACAGCGAGATGCGCAAGCAGGGCCTGGCGTACTTCCGCTACTTCCCTACCGAGAAAGGCATCGCGGCGCGCAGCAGCGAGTTACCGCTGCGTGAACTGGAAGCCTTGATCGAAGCCGGCCAGGTGAGTTTCGAGCCGCTGGTGTACGAGGATTTCCTGCCAGTGAGCGCGGCGGGGATTTTCCAGTCGAACCTGGGGGACGACGCCCAAGCGCACTACGCCGGCAACTCCAACCGGGAGCAGTTCCACCAGGCGCTGGGACGTGAAACCATCGATGAGTTGCAGTTGTATGCGGCGACGCAGCGACGCTCGTTGCTGGCGTGTTCGACCCGGCTGAATATCGCTCCGCTGGTCTGACACGTTCTGGTGAACACGGCATGACCTTGTAGGAGCCGAGCTTGCTCGCGATAGCAACCGATCAGGCGACGCAGGTCTCACGGGCCTCATCGCCAGCAAGCTGGCTCCTACAGTAGATCGTGTTCGGGCCCGCCCCCTTCTGCCGACTCGGCCATCAACTCGTTGAGCGCCACCACCAATGGCGCCCGCACCGACGCGCGCTGCCAGACAATACCCAGGGTGCGGAACAGCCGGGGCCCCGGAACTTCCCAGCGGCGCACGCCCTGCGCTTCGTGATTGGCCGCCGGCCGGTCCGGCACCAGCGCCACTCCCAGCCCCTCGGCGACGAACTTGACGATGATGTCGATGCCGTCCAGTTCGAACTGGGCCTTGGGCTTGAGGCCGTGACCTTGCAGATACGCCTCCACCAGCTTGCCCCCCACCACCTTGCGGCTGAAGCGGATAAAGGGTTCCTGGGCGATGGTCGCCAATGCATCGTCGACCTGCATCGTCGCCGGGGTGATCAACACCAGCGGTTCCTCCACCAGCGCGATCCAGTCGCAGCTCTTGGGCAAGGCGAACAACGGATGCACGATCAACGCCGCGTCCAGGTCGCCGCTCACCACCTGCTCCATCAGTTCCTGGGAGTTGCCGGGCTCGATATAGATTTCGATCTCGGGGTAACGCCGCCGCCACTCATGCAGCGCCGGCGGCAGCAACTGCATCAAGGCATATTGGGTCGCTCCCAGTCGCAAGGGCCCGGCCGGCAGCACGCCGCTAGAGGCACTGGCGCACAGGTCGCGGGCTTCGCGGACAATCAGCCGGGCCCGCTCGACGATCCGATGGGCCGCCGGGGTCGGCTTCACGGTATGGCCGCTGCGCCTGAGCAAGGCGTTGCCGAGCTGCTTTTCCAGGGCCTTGATCTGCTGGGCCACGGTGGTCGGCGCCAAGTCCAGATGGCGCGCCGCCGCCGCGATGGAACCGCAGTCGATCACGGCCAGGAAGGTTTCGAGAAATTGAGTGTCCATCAACGGATTTTACGTTTTTCAACACCACGAACAAGCGCTTTTCAAGGGTCGTGGAAAACCGCAGATTAGCCCTTTGCAAACCCCAGGAGCGCGACATGACCTCACATCCCATTCAACTGGCCGACATCGAACAGGCCGCCCTGCGTATCCAGGGGCACGCCGTGGAAACGCCACTGCTGGAATTCCACAGCCTGAATGAACGTTGCCAGGGCCGGGTGCTGGTCAAGCCGGAGGTGCTGCAAAGAACCGGTTCGTTCAAGTTCCGGGGCGCCTACAACACCCTCGCCAGTCTCAGTCCCGAAGAACGCGCACGTGGCGTGCTGGCCTTCTCCTCCGGCAACCACGCCCAGGGCGTGGCCTGCGCCGCCAAGCTGCTGGGCATCCAGGCAACCATCCTGATGCCCAAGGATGCGCCGCCATTGAAGATCCGTCGTACCCGAGAATATGGCGCGCAGGTGGTGCTGTTCGACCGCGAAACGGAAGACCGCGAGGCCATCGCCGCGACGCTGACCGCCGAAAGCGGCGCGGTACTGGTCAAGCCCTACGACGACCCGCGGGTGATGGCCGGCCAAGGCACCCTGGGACTGGAAATCGCCCGCCAGGCCCGAGCGCTTGGCCTGCGCCCCGAGGTGGCCCTGGTGCCCTGCGGCGGTGGCGGCCTGATTGCCGGGGTCAGCGTGGCCCTGCACAGTCAATTTCCGCAGATCGCGATATATGCGGTGGAACCGGACGGCTTCGACGACACTGGCCGCTCCCTGGCCGCGGGCAGCCGGCAAACCATCGCACCGGGCGGACACTCCATCTGCGATGCGATCCTGACCGCGGCGCCGGGCGAGTTGACCTTCGAGATCAATCGCAGTCTGCTCAGTGGCGCGCTGACGGTGACCGATGCCGAAGCCCGCTTCGCCCTGAGATGGGCGTTCGAGCACCTCAAGCTGGTGGTCGAACCGGGCGGCGTGGTCGGCCTCGCGGCCCTGTTGGCCGGACGCATCGCACTGGAAGGACGTTGCGCGGTGGTGGTGTTGTCGGGCGGCAATGCCGACCCGGCGCTCTTCGCCGAAGCGCTGCTGACGAGCGATTGAAGGGGGCCGTTGCAGGAGCGCCGAGCGGCGACTCCTGCACCTGGTCATACCGTCAGGCCTTGCCTTCCAGCGCCTGCAAGCGCCGATACAGCGTGCGCTCGCTCATCCCCAGGGTTTTCGCCAGCTCGCTGCGCGGGCCGTCGAACACCGCCAGCGCGTGGGCCAATTGTTCCAGTTCGTTGCGCCCACGCCGCCCCTGCGCTGCCGCCGTCGATGCTTCACGGCGCAGCTCGACGGGCAGGTCAGCGACCCGAATCACCCCATCGTCGGTAAACAGGCGAGCCCGTTCCAGCACATTGCGCAGTTCGCGGATATTGCCCGGCCAGTCATGCAGCCCCAGGGCCTTCATCGCCGAAGGATCGATACGCGGCGCCGCTGTCGGTGCCAGCCGCTGCAACAGGCTGTCGATCAGCAACGGCAGGTCGTCGCTGCGCTCGCGCAGGGCCGGCAGGCGAATCGGAAAGGCGCTGATGCGGTAGAACAGGTCCTGGCGAAAACTGCCGGCCGCGACCATGTCCTTGAGCGGCTTGTGGGTCGCGCACACCAGGCGGAAGTCCGAGTGCACGGTGCGCAGGCTGCCCACCGGACGGAAGCTGCCGGATTCGATCAGGCGCAGCAGCTTGACCTGCATCGCCAGCGGCACCTCGCCGATCTCATCGAGAAACAGCGTGCCGCCGTGGGCCGCCTCGGCCAGGCCGATCTTGCGCTGCAAGGCGCCGGTGAAGGCGCCCTTCTCGTAACCGAAGAGTTCGCTCTCCAGCAGGGTTTCGGTCAAGCCGGTGCAGTCGACCACCACCAGCGGCCCGCCGGCCCGCGGACTGCCCTCGTGCAGCGCCCGGGCAAAGAGTTCCTTGCCGGTGCCGGACTCGCCTTGCAACAACACCGGAATCGGCGACGGCGCCGCCCGTTGCAAGGCGCCCAGCGCCTCCTTGAACGGCGCCGAGCGGCCGACCAGGCCCTGGTGTTGCGGTTGTGCCGAGGCCACCGTGACCGTATTCAAGCGTTCGACATAACCGACCACTTCGCCCTGCCCGCCCAGCAACGGACGCAGCTCCACATCGACGTGCTCGGGGCCACGGGGCGTGTGATGGATATGCAGGACGCGCTCGGGCAAGCGGCTTTCATGAGCCTTGCGCATGGGGCAATGCTCGCCGGCCTGGTCGCAGGGCACCGCGAACTGGTGCGAGACCCGAAAGCATTTCGCGCCGACATGGGGACGGCCCTCGACGCCGAACTGGCGCTGGTAGGCGGTGTTGGCGGCAACGATGTTGTAGTCGGTATCGAGGACGATAGTCGGCTGCAGGTCGTGTTCCAGATAGGACACCAAGGCCTGCATGTCGGGTCGGGCAAGGTCGGTGGCGAGGATGGTCATGGCAACTCCCGGATGGAGGCAGGAGCTTAATGCATGCCAGCGCTTTCTGCCATTGGCTGCCACAGACTGCCAAAATGACTGCCAATCCAACGAGAGAAACCCTCTAGATCAGAAAACATCGGCGAACAGGTTGATATAAATCAGCTATCTGACGGAAAAATAAAAAAGCCTACTTTGGCATGTTTATTGATCTCTCTGACACACAGGGACAAATCCATGCCCGCCAACTACACCTGTAGGAGCGAGCTCGCTCGCGATGGTAGTCCAGGCACCGCGGGGGATCAGATACCCCGCGTCATCGTTGACGCCCATCGTCGGAACGCCGCCCGGAGCAAGCTCGCTCCTACAAAAAAGCCGTCTGGAGTAGACAATGACCTTTGGCGACAAGCTGGCTGTAGAAGCCTTTTTCGACCCCGGCACCGGTACCATCAGCTACCTGGTGCTGGACACCGGCACCCGCCACTGCGCGCTGATCGACAGCGTGCTCGACTACGACCCCAAGTCCGGGCGCACCCGCACCGAGTCGGCCGACCGGCTGATCGCCCGGGTCCGCGAACTCGACGCGCGGGTGGAGTGGATCCTGGAAACCCACGTGCACGCCGACCACCTCTCGGCAGCGGCCTACCTGAAGGAACAGCTCGGTGCCAAGGTCGCCATCGGCAGCCGTATCACCCTGGTCCAGCAGGTGTTCGGCGAACTGTTCCATGAAGGCAGCGACTTTCGCCGCGACGGCAGCCAGTTCGACGTGCTGCTGGACGACAGCGCCGAATTCACCATCGGCACCTTGAAAGCCCGGGCCCTGCATACGCCGGGACATACACCGGCGTGCATGAGCTACCTGATCGAGTCCGGCGACGAACTCATCGCCTTTGTCGGCGACACCCTGTTCATGCCCGACTACGGCACCGCCCGCTGCGACTTCCCCGGCGCCGATGCCCGCACCCTCTATCGCTCGATCCGCCAATTGCTGGCGCTGCCACCCCAGACCCAACTGTTCATGTGCCATGACTACCTGCCGGGCGGTCGCGAGCTGCGCTACATGACCACCGTGGCCGAACAGCGCGCGCACAACATCCATATCCACGAGGGCATCGACGAAGACTCCTTCGTACGCATGCGCGAGGCCCGTGACGCCACCCTCGACATGCCGGTGCTGATGCTGCCCGCCGTGCAGGTCAACATGCGCAGCGGCCAACTGCCCGAGCCGGAAGACAACGGCGTGCGCTACCTGAAGATCCCGCTTAATGCCCTCTGAACCAGGACCCGACACCATGTCCGCGACTGCTGTTTCCCATCACCAGATCCTGATCGTCGGCGCCGGCGCGGCCGGCATCGCCGTGGCCTCCAGCCTGCTGGCCCGGGCGCCCGACCTGGATATCGCGATTATCGACCCGGCCGACACCCACTATTACCAGCCCGGCTGGACCCTGGTCGGCGCCGGAGTGTTTCGCCCCGAGTCGACGGCCCGGCCCATGGCTTCGCTGATTCCCCGTGGCGTGCGCTGGATCAAGGCGGCGGTCAGTGCCTTCGGCCCCCACGACCACGAAGTGGTACTCAGCGACCAGAGCCGCGTCGGTTACGAACAGTTGATCGTCTGCCCCGGCCTGAAACTCGACTGGGCGGCCATCGACGGACTCGAGGCGACCCTCGGGCGCAATGGCGTGACCTCCAACTACCGCTACGACCTGGCACCCTACACCTGGAAACTGGTGCAGGAACTCAAGGACGGCGAGGCCCTGTTCAGCCAGCCGCCGATGCCGATCAAATGCGCTGGCGCGCCGCAGAAGGCCCTGTACCTGTCCTGCGACCACTGGCTCAGGAGCGGGCGCCTGGAGCGGATCAACGCCCGTTTCTTCAACGCCGGCGCGGTGCTCTTCGGCGTCGCCGACTACGTGCCAGCGCTGATGGAATACATCCGCAAGTACACTGTGGACCTGCAATTCGGCCATAGCCTGGTGGCGGTCGACGGCCCGGCGAAGCAGGCAACTTTCGCCCGCACCCTGGCCGACGGCAGCCGTGAAACCCTGGTCCGGCCGTTCGACATGCTGCATGTGGTGCCGCCGCAAGTGGCCCCGGACTTCATTCGCTCCAGCCCCCTGGCCGATGCGGCCGGTTGGGTCGATGTCGATCCGGCCACCCTGCAACACCGCCAGTTCGCCAATATCCACGGCCTGGGCGACGTGACCAACACCAGCAATGCGAAGACCGCAGCCGCCGCGCGCAAGCAGGCGCCGGTGGTGGCCAACAACGTGCTGGTGGCCCTCGGGCGCCTGCCCACGCAAGCCACCTACGACGGCTATGGTTCCTGCCCGCTGACCGTGGAGCGCGGCAAGATCGTCCTCGCCGAGTTCACCTACGGCGGCAAGCTGGCACCGACTTTCGCCCCCTGGCTGCTCGACGGACGCAAACCGACACGCCTGGCCTGGTGGCTGAAGGAACGCCTCCTACCGCCGCTGTACTGGCGCGGCATGCTCAAGGGCCATGAATGGTTGGCGCAGCCAAAATTGACGGTGGCCAGAACGCAACCATGAACGAACATCTATTACTGGGCGCGGGACTGGGCACCCTGATTGGCGCCATTCTCGCCCTGACCGGGGCCGGCGGCGGTATCCTCGCGGTGCCGCTGCTGGTGTTCGGACTCGGCCTGTCGATGGCCCAGGCCGCGCCTATCGGCTTGCTGGCGGTCGGCTTGGCGGCGAGCGTCGGGGCCTTGCTCGGCTTGCGCCAGGGCGTCGTGCGCTATCGGGCGGCCGCCTATATCGCCGGGGTCGGCGTGCTGCTCACACCCCTGGGCCTGTGGCTCGCCCATCACTTGCCCAACGAGCCGCTGGCCCTGGGGTTTGCCGTGGTGATGGTGTATGCCTGCGGCCGGATCTTCTTCAAGGCCCGCCGGGAATTGCAGCATGGGCATCCGGTGCCACGGCCGGGTTTCCAGCCGTGCGTGCTGAACCCGTTGCAAGGCCGGCTGCGCTGGACCCTGCCCTGCGCCCGCGCGCTGACCGTCACCGGCATACTGTCGGGGTTGCTGTCGGGGTTGCTCGGGGTCGGTGGTGGATTTGTCATCATCCCGGCGCTGACGCGCTATACCAACCTGGACAGCAAGAGCATCGTCGCCACGTCGCTGGCGGTGATTGCGCTGGTGTCGCTGGGCAGCGTGGCCACGGCGACACTGTCCGGGGCGATGCACTGGTCGGTGGGTGGGCCGTTTGCGGCGGGGGCGGTGTTGGGGTTGGTAGTCGGGCGCCAGGTCGCCGGGCATCTGGCCGGGCCCAGGCTGCAACAACTGTTCGCGCTGGTGGGCGTGATGGCGGCGTTGCTGCTGGCACTGGGGGCGCTGGGCCTTTCTTTCTGACCAACGTGACTATGGAACACCGCACCCCCTGTAGGAGCCGAGCTTGCTCGCGATGGCGTCCGCAAGCTCGATGCAAGCCTTGCGAGCCTCATCGCGAGCAAGCTCGGCTCCTACAGGTCAGGCGTTGCCTTCGAACCAGTGTGTTACTCGGCCGCCAGCTTGCGGAAACCCACCGCCAGGCGGTTCCAGCTATTGATGGTGTTGATCGCCAGCGTCAGGTCGACCATTTCCTTCGGGCTGAACTCGGCGCTCAACAAGGCATAGTCCTCATCCGGCGCATGGGTCCGCGAGAGCTCGGTCAGGGCCTCGGTCCAGGCCATCGCGGCGCGTTCGCGCGGGGTGTAGAACGGTGTTTCACGCCATACCGACAGGCAGTAAAGGCGCCGTTCGGTCTCACCGAGCTTGCGTGCATCGGTAGTGTGCATGTCGACACAAAAGGCGCAGCCGTTGATCTGCGAGGAACGCAGCTTGACCAGTTCGATCAGCGACTTCTCCAAGGGCAGTTTGCTGACCGCGCTTTCCAGCGCCAGCATGGCTTTCAGGGCATCGGGCGAAGCAGTGTAGAAATCGACACGAGGTTGCATGGTGGTGCTCCTGGCAGGTTGGGAATGGCGCTAAGGTAAACCCGGCCGGCAGCAGGACAAATAGCCAATTCCGGCAAAGATCGGGATGCCAATCCCGAGGTGTCGAAGCCCCGCCGGCAGGCTAAGATGCGCCCAGCGGCGCACACGCCCCACCCTCTCCAGCCGGGCTCCGACATGGAATTGCACATCACCTTCAAGGGCACTCGCGATCTGGCGAAACAGATCACCGAACAGCTGCGCGACGCCATTACCCAGGGCAAGCTGGCCGCCGGCACACGCCTACCGCCGACCCGGCTGCTCGCCGAACAATTGGGGGTGTCGCGCAAGACCGTCGCCGACGCCTATACCCACCTCACCTACGACAACCTGCTGGTCGGCCGGGTCGGCGCCGGCACCTTCGTCAACCAGCACGTGCCGCCAGTCGCGCAGCCCCTCCAGGACAACGAACTGGCCGGGGCCGGGGTTATCCAGCAATGGCGCGACGCGTTCATGTCGATGCACCATCCGACCCACACCCTGCGCTACGACTACCTGGGCGGGGCCACCGGCAAGCATCAGTTCCCTCAGGACGAATGGCGCCGCTGCGTGCTCTTCGCCTTGCGCCAGGGCGCCCAGTCCCGGGGGTTGTACAGCCAGGCGGAAGGTCTGCCGATGCTGCGCGAAGCCATTGCCCGGCATATCGGCTTCTCCCGTGGCGTGCGCTGCACCAGCGACGACCTGCTGGTGACCAATGGCGCGCAGCAGGCCCTCGACCTGGTCGCCCGGGTGCTGGTGGAGCCGGGTTGCACGGTGGTGGTGGAAGATCCCGGCTATCCGCCGGCACGCCTGCTGTTTGCCGCCCAGGGTGCCCGGGTGGTGGGAGTTCCGGTGGACGACCAGGGCCTTCAGGTGGACTTGATTCCCGACGGTACGCGACTGATCTATGTCACCCCCGCGCACCAGTTCCCCCTCGGCATGCCCATGAGCCTGGAACGCCGGCTGGCGTTGCTGGAGCGGGCGCGGGAACTGGGGGCGATCATCATCGAGGACGACTACGACTGCGAATTCCGCTACGAGGGCCGCCCCACCGACTGCCTGCAAAGCCTCGATCGCCACGGCCTGGTGGCCTACGTCGGGACCTTCTCCAAGACCTTGCTGCCGGAACTGCGCCTGGGCTACCTGGTGGCCCCGCCCGGCCTGCGCAAGGCGCTGCTGTCGGCCAAGCAGTTGACCGACTGCCACACCGCGACCCTGACCCAATGGGCCGTGGCCAAGTTCATCCTCGACGGCTACCTGCTCAAGCACATCCGCCGCTGCCACGCCGCCTACGCCAACCGCCGCGAACAGCTGATCGAGCGCCTGGACGGCGATCTCGCACCCTGGTTCGAACGCATCCACGCCACCGCCGGCTTTCACCTGGCGATCCTCGACAAGGGCGGGCTGGACATACCACTGCTGATCGAACTGGCGAAACAGGTCGAGGTCGGCCTGTACCCGCTGGCGCCCTTCTACTACAGCGCCACGCCACGCACCGGCCTGCTGATGGGCTACGGCTGCATCGAAACCCTGGATATCCCGCCGTCGCTGGAGCGGGTGCGCGAGCTCCTGCAGCAACTGAGCCCACGCGCCTGACGCATCAGGCCCGACTGCGCAACCACTGCAGGAATCCGCGTTTCTCCACAGGTTTTGGCTCTTCGCGGTTGAATCTCTGCACCGCGCTCAAGCGATGGTCGAGCAGGTTCTTCATGGCTTCGCCGATGTCGTGCCGAGCTTCCAGGCACGGCTTGAGGTACTCGTTCTCAATGCGGTAGAGCACGCAGTCGGTCTTGGCGGTGAAGTCCGCCAGCACCGGCTTGTCGGCCACCACCCCGGCCTCGCCGATCACCTCGCCCGGGCCCATGCGCCCGGCCTCCACCGGCACCTCTCCACGCAACAGGGTGACCGAGACCACGCCGGACTCGATGATGAACAGGTGATCGCTGATCTCTCCGCGCGCCAGGATCATGCTGCCGACGCGGAACGTCTCGGCCCGCATGTTCTCGCTGAAGGTGTCCTTTTCCTCCGAACGCAGAGTGGAGAAAATCGCCGAGCTTTCCAGCAACCGGCGCGAGCGCGAGAGATCCACCGGCGCCACGCTTTCCCCGGTCGACAGCAGGCTCACACCCGAGGCCCGCAAATGCCGGAACGCCAGGTCGTAGAGCTGATTGCGCACGGCGCGCTTCTCGCCCATGGTAACCACGAAGCCGCTGATTTCGTATTCGGCACCCTCGGCGCCGGAGCTTTTCAGTGTCACGCAAGGCGCCGGGGTCGGCAGCAAGGCGCGACAGCCGAGCATGGCCCGTTCCAGGGCCTCGATCACCACCTGGGGCCGGGCATGCGGACTGACCTGCACGCTGATGGACAGCCCATGCACGTCGCTGGGCCGGCTGAAGTTGACGATCTTGGCCTTGGCCGCGAGGGAATTGGGGACCACCGCCATGCTGCCCTGGGACGTCTGCAGGCGCGTGGCGCGCCAGTCGATATCGAGCACCTTGCCTTCGGTGCCGTCGATGGAAACCCAGTCGTCGACCTGATAGGGCTTGGTGGCGTTCAGGACAATCCCGGAAAACACGTCGCTGAGGGTGCTCTGCAAGGCCAGGCCGACAATGATCGCCAGGGCCCCGGACGTCGCCAGCACGCCCTTGACCGGCAGGTCGAGCACATAGGCCGCCGCCGCGACGACGGCGATCAGGAAGATGATCGCCCCGAGCACATCCTGCACCAGCCGCCCGGCATGTCCCACCCGCTGCATCATCAGCGTGCCGAGCAGGACCGTCAGGGTCCGCGCGCCGAACAGCCACCAGCCGATCTGCAAGCCGGTGGCCGCCAGGTGCCGGGGCACGTCATCCGGCCAGGGCGCGGTCTGCAGGGGGTTCATGCCCTCGTTGAACAGCAGCAGGCTGAACAGCGAGAACACCGTCAGGCGCATGGCCAGTTTCCAGGTGCCGCTCTTGCTGCCGACCAGGTGCCACAGCAACAAGTCGACCACGATCAGCAGCAAGGCGCACAACAAGGGATGTTCAGACAACAGGTCAAGCATCGAGCCACTCCATGAAAAGAAACCGTCGCTGCGCGAAGATCGCACAGAACGGCTTCATGGAGTTATAGCTTTATATTCGCGGCGGCGGTGAGCGCCCGTGCGAGCGGCGAGCGCATGGCCTCGTCAGTCGTGCATCTGCCCGAAACGCCCGGCCTGGAAGTCGGCAAAGGCCTGGTAGATCTCGGCTTCGCTGTTCATCACGAAGGGACCGTGGCCGACAATCGGCTCGTCGATGGGCTCGCCGCTGAGCAGCAGCACCGTCGCATCGATATCGGCGTGCAACGACACCTCGCGGCCGGCCCGCTCGAACACCAGCAATTGCCCCGGTTGCGCCACCTGCTCGCCATTGACCTGCACACTGCCGCGCAGGACCACCAGCACCGTGCTGCGTCCTTCATGCAGGTCCAGGGCCAGGTTTTTCCCGCCGACCAGGCGAATATCCCACACATCCATCGGCGTGAACGTCCGCGCCGGCCCCTGCCGCCCCTCGAACTCACCGGCGATCAGGCGCAGGCTGCCGGCCTGGTCCTTGAGGGCGACCCGCGGAATATCGCTGTCGAGAATGCCCTGGTAACCGGCCGCTGCCGACTTGTGCCGTGCCGGCAGGTTGACCCACAGCTGGACCATTTCCAACCGCCCGCCGCGCCTGGCAAAGGCTTCGGAATGAAACTCCTCGTGGATGATGCCCGCGGCGGCGGTCATCCATTGCACGTCGCCCGGTCCGATCACCCCGCCGGCACCGGTGGAATCGCGGTGTTCCACTTCACCGTCATAGACGATGGTCACCGTTTCGAAACCGCGGTGGGGGTGCTGGCCGACGCCCCGGCGTTGCGTGGTCGGGGTGAATTCGGCAGGCCCGGCATGGTCCAGCATCAGGAAAGGACTGATGTGCTGGCCCAGGTTGTCATAGGAAAACAGCGTGCGCACCGGAAAACCGTCGCCGACCCAATGGCCCCTGGGACTGGTGTAGAGACCAAGAATCTTTTTCATGGGTACCTCCATCATTGATGGGCACAGCTTAGATTCAGCTGGTTTTTGGCGCTAGACGGTAGAAAACAGCTTCAACGTTCTATTACTGGGACGATCCTCCACTCGTCTGCCGGGTGCTGGATTAATTTATATTTCGGACATAATATGAATGAAAATATTACGAGTGTAATTTTTTATCCTTATCAGGAGGCACCCATGCAGAGCCCGAATCGCGACGTCACGCTAGCCCAATGGATCGCCGAGGAGCAGGCCATGCGCGAGCGCCTGCAAGGTCCCGGCAGCCTGACCCTGGCCGAGGTCAGCCAATTGACTCCGGCGGAGTTCTTCAACGGCATCGGCAACGGCGAGCTGCCCTCGCCGCCGTTCGGCGTCTTGCTGGATTTCATCCCCATCGAATGGTCCGAGGGGCGGTTCGTGTTCCAGGGCTCCCCGGATACCCGCCATTACAATCCGCTGGGCATCGTCCATGGCGGCTACGCCGCGACCTTGCTCGACTCGTGCATGGGCTGCGCCATCCACACCCGCCTGCAAAAAGGCCAGGGTTATACCACCCTGGACCTGCGCATCAGCTATGTGCGGGCCTTGACCCACAGCAGCGGGCCGATCCGCGCCGAGGGCAAGATCGTCCACCTCGGGCGCTCCACGGCCCTGGCCGAAGGGCGGATCTATGACGTCGATGGACGACTTTATGCCACCGGTTCCACCACCTGCATGATTCTCGAACCACGCAGCTGAGCCCCCCTTATTCCCCACCGCAGGAGTTTCGCCATGACCTCCATTGTGATCGCCGGTTACGCCCGTTCGCCCTTCCATTTCGCGAAGAAAGGCGCCCTGATCGATATCCGCCCCGACGACCTCGCCGCCCAGGTGTTGCGCGGCCTGGTGGATAAACTCGACGTCGACCCCGCCGACCTTGAAGACCTGGTCATGGGCTGCGCCTACCCGGAAGCCGAGCAAGGCATGAACATCGCCCGCATCGCCAGTTTCCGCGCCGGTTTCCCGGACAGCCTCGGCGGAGCCACGATCAACCGCTTCTGCGGCTCCTCCATGAGTGCCGTGCACTACGCCGCCGGGCAGATCCTGCTGGGTGCCGGGGAGGCCTTTCTCTGCGCCGGCGTGGAATCCATGACCCGCGTGCCCATGGGCGGTTTCAATATCTCGCCGAACCCGACACTGATGCGCGACCACCCCGAGGTGTACATGCCCATGGGCTACACCGCCGAAGAAGTCGCGCGGCGCTACGGCATCGGCCGGGCCGAACAGGAGAGCCTGGCCGTCGAGTCCCATGCCAAGGCCTCCCAGGCTCGCGAACTGGGCCGCCTGGCGGATGAAATCATCGCCATCCAGACCGCCAACGGCTGGGTCAACGAGGATGGCTGCATTCGCCCGGGCACCAGCCTGGAAGGCCTGGGCGGGCTGAAACCGGCGTTCGATGGCAGCGTCACCGCCGGCACCGCCTCGCCGCTGACCGATGGCAGCGCCGCCGTGCTGGTGTGCAGCGAAACCTTCGCCCGCGACCGTGGCTTGTCGATCCTGGCACGGATCAAGGCGGTCGCGGTGGCCGGTTGCCCGCCGGAAATCATGGGCATGGGCCCGGTCCACGCGACCCGCAAGGTGCTGCAACGGGCCGGGTTGCAAATCGGCGATATCGACCTGGTGGAAATCAACGAAGCCTTCGCCAGCCAGTCCCTGGCCTGTCTGCGGGAGCTCGACCTGGATCGCGGCCGGATCAACCTCGACGGCGGCGCCCTGGCCATCGGTCACCCCCTGGGCGCCACCGGCGCGCGCATCACCGGCAAGGCCGCCGCCCTGCTGCAGCGCACCGGCGGGCGTTACGCCATTGCCACGCAATGCATCGCCGGCGGCCAGGGCATCGCGACATTGCTGGAGGCGGTCGAGGCCTGATCCGGTGCCACCTCAGATCAACTGGTTGCGCTTGGCGAACTCGGCCAGCGCCACCACTGACTTCAGGTTGAGTTTTTCGATCAGGCGGGTCTTGTAGGTACTGACCGTCTTGTCGCTGAGCAGCATCAGTTCGCTGATGTCCTTGTTCTTCATCCCGCGGGCGATGTAGCGCAGGATGCTCAGCTCGCGGTTGCTCAGGCTGTCGATCAGCACCGGCTCCGAAACGACACCGCCCAGCCCTTGGACGTGGCCGTCCAGGCGCGGAAAGAAACTCTTGTTGAGCATGACCGCCTGGATCGCCAGGCGCAGTTCGATCAACTCGGCGGTCTTGGAGATATAGCCCATGGCGCCGGCACGCATGCAGCGCTCGGAGTAGAACTCCGGCGCCTGTTCGGTGAGCACCACCAGCTTGCTCGGCAGGCGCAGGTCGCTGAGCCGCTTGATCGCTTCCAGGCCATCGAGCCGGGGGATATTGAGGTCCATGACAATCAGGCTGGGCGCCATCTCCCGGGCAAATTGCACCGCATCGACGCCGTTATCGGCCTCGGCCACGACCTGGAACCCCTCCTTTTCCAGCAAGACCTTGATGGCCATGCGAATGAACGGGTGATCGTCAACTATCAGAGCTGTGCGCATTACAAATCCTCAAGAAGTACGCCAGCCACTGCTTGAGACGGGAACGTGCTTGCATCGAAAAAACAGAGAGGGAAATAGCGAAATTCAGTATAGGAAAAATCTCGATTTCTGCTGTGGCTGAACGCTGGAAGTCAGGCCATTCCGGCCCATGAATAGGACGCTCAGCACATGAGGGCTGAACAAGGTCGGCCACTGTATCGAGAGGCCCCAGAGGCATCTGTAGGGGAAATCCCAAGATACCCGTCACTTCCAGGAAGCCTGTAATCAGCCTGCGGCGTGTGGCGGTGGCTGGGCGATGCCCGCAAGGCCCCACTCAATCGGTGGTACTCGGGCTCCAGAACGCCTGCTGCACCATGCTCGAGCTGGACAGCCGCGCCACCAGGGCATCGAGCTCGTCGCCGTCCACCGAGGTGATCGCCAGGGTCGCTTCGATTTCCACCTCCTCGTCGCCGAAGGGCCGCACATCGACGTCGCTGGCCGGGTAGTTGCTGCGTTCCAGCTCTTTCTCCAGCAAGGACAACACGCTCTTTTGCTGGTTACGCCGGGCAATCAGATAGATGATGTTGGTCACTTCCGCCGAAATCACGTCCAGCGGCTGACGGTTGATGTTGTTGACGATCGGCCGCAGCAGGGTGTTCGCCGCCAGGACGAACAAGGTCCCCAGCAGGGCTTCGAGGATCAGGTCGGCACCGGCGCAGGCGCCTACCGCCGCCGAGGCCCAGAGGGTCGCGGCGGTGTTCAGGCCGCGGACATTGCCCTCCTCGCGCATGATCACGCCGGCGCCGAGAAAACCGATGCCGGAGACCACATAGGCGACCACCCGCACCGCCCCCTCGGCGCCGCCCAGGCGGTTGGCCATGTCAACGAAGATCGCCGCCCCCACCGCCACCAACACGTTGGTGCGCAAGCCGGCGGTGCGTTGGCGGTACTGGCGTTCGAAACCGATCAGGCCACCGAGGATGAACGCGGCGCTGAGGCTGACGAAGGTGTCGACCAGGGAATCGAGGTTGATGTTGTTCAGGGCTTGCATGAAGGCTCTCGTGTCTGCGGTGTTCTCCATGTAGGAGCAGTGAGGCAGACATAGCACATCCCTATGAACAGGATGATGTCAGAAGCGAGAGGGGCTTCAGACCGCCTGCAACGGCATGCTCAGCTCGACCCGCAGGCCGTCGGGACGGCTGTCGAACTGCAACACGCAACCGCAGCGCTGGACGATGGCGTTGACAATCGCCAGCCCCAGGCCGCAGCCGCTGCTCGCGCTGTTGCGCCAGAAGCGCTGGGTCAGGTGTTGCAGATCGTCCGGGGAAATACCCGGGCCATGGTCGCGTACCTGGAAGTGCACGCGGTTGCCGACGGTTTCCACATTCAACTCCACCGGCGCATCGCCAGGAGTGTGGCGCAGGGCGTTGTCCAGCAGGTTGCGCAAGGCGGCGATGGACAGGGTAGAGGGCATTTCCAGCGGCGCCCGGGAGAAATTCTTCGACAGGTGCAAGGCGATGCGCTCACGGTCGCCGTTGGCCGAATCCTGGATGGCCAGGCGCGCCACCTGTTCGGCATTGCACTGCACGCCGTCGTCGAACGACAGGCTGCCTTCGACCCGCGCCAGCAGCAGCAACTGCTCCAGGGTCCGGTGCAGGCGATCGGCACCCGCCTCGGCATGGGCCAGGGACTGATCACGGGCCGCGCCGTCGGTCATGCGCGCCACTTGCAGGTGGGTCTTGATCGCAGTCAGCGGGCTGCGCAGCTCATGGGCGGCATCGCCGGTCAGGCGGCGCTCGCGCTCGATGGTCTTGCCGATGCGCTGGAACAGCTGGTTCTGGGTCTCCAGCAGCGGCTGCAACTCGCGGGGCAACGGCTGCACCTGCAACGGTTCGAGGGAGTCGGGGCTGCGCCGCATCAAGGCGTCGCGCATGCGGTTGAGCGGCGCCAGGCCCTGGCCGATCCCCAGCCACAACAGGCACAGGCAGCCCATCAGGGCCACGCCGACCGGCACCGAGGCCGCCAGCAGCACCGAGAGGTTCAGGGCTTCGCGCTCCACCTGGCGGTCGGCGGTGGTGATGTGCACATCGCCGCGCACCAGGGTGAAGGTGCGCCAGGGCGCGCCGTCGATCATCTGGTCGTGGAAACCGGCGGTCTGGGCCTCCAGGGCCTGTTCCGGGTTGGTGTGGCTGCGGGCGAGAATCTCGCCGCGCAGGGAGCTGACCTGGCAGGCCATGCCACCGGGAATATTCAGTTGTTCGGCGCTGAAATGGGTGCCCTCGCCCTTGCTCGACACCGGCGGCAGTTGCTCCAGCAACCCGGCGACCATGCGCGCCGAGGCCACCAGCCGCTGGTCGAGGGAAAACATCATCTGGTGCCGCAGGTCGCTGAGCATCCAGGTCGCGGCCAGGGCCCAGATCAGGATGAACGCCGAGCCGATGGTCAGGCTCAGGCGCAAACGCAGGCTCATCATGACCCGCTGTCCTCGCTACCCGCCGGGCCCAGGCGATAGCCGAGACCACGGACGGTCTCGACGATGCCGTTGCCCAGCTTGCGCCGCAGGTGGTGGATATGCACGTTCAAGGCATTGCTTTCCAGTTCGTCGCTGAAACCGTAGACGCTGTCTTTCAGCTGCTCGCTGGAGAGCACCCGGCCGCGGTTGTGCAGCAGCGCCTGCAACAGCGCCTGTTCGCGCCGCGAGAGGTCCACCGGCTGGCCGCCGAGCAGGGTCACGCGGCTGCTCGGGTCGTAGCTCAGGGCGCCGTGCTCGATCAGGTTGACGCTACGCCCAGCCACACGCCGCAGCAAGGTTTGCAGGCGGGCGAAGAGTTCGCGCAGGTCGAAGGGCTTGAGCAGGTAGTCGTCGGCACCGGCCTGCAGGCCGTCGACCCGGTCGGTGACCGAGTCGCGGGCGGTGAGGATCAGCACCGGCAGTTCCAGGCCTTTCTGGCGCAGTTGTGCCAGCAGCTTCAGGCCGTCCTCGTCGGGCAGGCCGAGGTCGAGCACCATCACATCGAACTCCGCCGCCCGCAACATGGCACGCGCGGCCGCGGCGCTGGCGACATGCTCGACGGTCATGCCCTGGGCGGTCAGGCCGGCCTTGATGCCGCTGGCGATCAGCTCGTCGTCTTCGCAAACCAGTACGTGCATGGGGATACCTGTGCAAATGCGTCGATTGAAACGCAAGTGGATTAAGCGCCGATTATGCCGCCAATGCCCCCTGGATAGTTAATCACCACCCGTCGTGACGAAGGGGCCTGTCCCTCGCTCGAAGCAGAAATTGAAAATACCGCGTAACCCGTGGGAGCCGGCTGTCTGGCGATAGCGGTGGTGAATGCGCCATCGCCAGCCGGCGCCTACAAAGCCCTTGTACAACCGGGGATAATTCCGGGTTAATAATCGGTTAATCGCCTGCTTGCAGGCTTGTTCGCACTCGCCACGGTTCTAAGGCTTCTTTTATGCGTTGGTTGTTGACCTTTGTCCTTGTCCTTTTCGCCGGTCTGGCCCAAGCCGGCAACGATCCATTCGCGGTGAAAAAACCGGACTTCCTGCCCGTCGGCCAGGCCTTCGCTTTCAGCGCCGAGGCCCTGCCCTCCGGGCAGACCCGACTGTATTGGCAGATCACCGACGGCTATTACCTCTATCAGAAACGCCTGAAGTTCGACGGTCTGGACCCGGCCCACCGACCCGCGTTGCCCGAGGGCGAGCACCACAGCGACGAGTTCTTCGGCGACCAGCAGGTCTATCGCGGCGAACTCGAACTGTTGATCCCGGCCGGTGCCAGCGGCCAGGTCAGCGTCGGTTGGCAAGGCTGTGCCGACGCCGGCCTGTGCTACCCGCCACAAAGCCAGACGGTCGATCTGGGCGGTAAAACCACAGTGCCCACGACTCAAGGCCAAGGTCAGGCGCAGGACCAATCCCTGGCCGCCAACCTGCAACACAACACCCTGGGCTGGAGCCTGCTGGCCTTCTTCGGCCTGGGCCTGCTGCTGGCCTTCACCCCGTGCATGCTGCCGATGCTGCCGATTCTCGCCGGACTGGTGGTGGGCAGTGGCGCCAGTCCACGGCGTGGTTTTGCCCTGGCCGGCAGCTATGTGATCTGCATGGCGCTGGTGTATGCCGTGCTGGGCATGCTCGCGGCCCTGCTGGGCGGCAACCTGCAGGCGCTGCTGCAACAGCCCTGGCTGTTGGGCAGTTTCGCCGCGCTGTTCGTGGTGCTGGCCCTGCCGATGTTCGGCTTCTTCGAACTGCAATTGCCGGCGGCCCTGCGCGATCGCCTGGAAAGCGCCGGCAGCGGGCGCCGTGGCGGCAGCCTGGTGGGAGCCGGGGTGCTCGGCGCGCTTTCCGGCCTGCTGGTCGGCCCGTGCATGACCGCGCCCTTGGCCGGCGCCCTGCTCTACATCGCCAAGAGCGGCAATATCGTCGAAGGCGGCCTGGTGCTGTTCACCCTGGGCATCGGCATGGGCTTGCCGCTGTTGCTGCTGGTGACCGTGGGCAACCGTTTCCTGCCCAAGCCAGGGGCCTGGATGGACCGGGTCAAGGCGCTGTTCGGCTTCCTGTTCCTCGGCACCGCCGTGCTGATGATCCGCCCGGTGGTGAGCGAGTCGCTGTGGATGGGCCTGTGGGGCGCGTGGCTGCTGATCATCGCCTGCTGCGCCTGGCGACAGGCCCGGCAACCGGGGCGCGGCGCCCTGCTCAGCGGTTGCGTCGGCGTCCTGCTGGGACTCTGGGGCTCGCTACTGGTGATCGGCGCGGCCGGTGGCGGCACCGAGCTGTGGCGACCATTGAACGTGTATAGCGGCGCAACCGCGGCCAATGGCGCCACGCAGGCCCACGATGCCTTCGTCACCGTCAACGACCCGGCCGCCTTGCAGCGCGAACTGGACACCGCCAAGGCCCAGGGCCAATGGGTGCTGGTGGACTACTACGCCGACTGGTGCGTGTCGTGCAAGATCATGGAGAAACAGGTCTTCCCCAAGACCGACGTACAAGCTGCCCTGCGCGATGTACGGCTGGTGCGCCTGGATGTGACCCACGACAATGCCGCCAGCCGCGAGCTGCTGGGCCGTTATGAAGTCCCCGGGCCGCCGACCCTGCTGTGGATCGCCCCGGACGGCCAGGAGCGCCGGGCCAGCCGTATCACCGGTGAAGTCGACGCCCAGGCGTTTCTCCAGAACTGGAACAGCACGCGGAACGCACCTTGATGCTCACCCTGACCCTCGGTACCTTCGCCCTGTCGATCAACCACCTGCTGTTGCTGCTCGCCCTCGCCCTGGCGACGCTGGTGGGCTGGCGGGTGGCCAAGAGGAGCGGGGAAAACCCGGAGTCGGTGCTGTTCGGCCTGTTCATGCTCGGCATGCTGGTGGCGCGGATCTGCTTCGTGATCGCCTACTGGAGGTACTTTCGCGACGACCCGCTGCAGATGCTCGATATCCGCGACGGCGGCTTCCTGCCCTGGCCGGGGTTGTTGGCACTGTTGCTGGGCGGCGCGGTGTTCTGCTGGCGGCGTCCGACCCTGCGCCGGCCGCTGGGCTTCGGCCTGGGCAGCGGCCTGGCGTTCTGGCTGCTCAGCACCCTGTCGCAGACCCTCTATGAACAAGGCACGCGCCTGCCGGAGCTGGCCCTGCACGATGCCCAGGGTCGAACGGTGCAATTGCGCGACTACCAGGGCGGCCCGTTGGTGATCAACCTCTGGGCCACCTGGTGTCCGCCATGCCGTCGGGAAATGCCGGTGCTGCAGAAAGCCCAGCATGAACGCCAGGACGTGACCTTCCTGTTCGTCAACCAGGCCGAAAGCATGCAGAGCGTCAGCACCTTCCTGATGACCCAGGGCCTGAACCTGAACAACGTGCTGTTCGACGGCGGCGGCCAGTTGGCCCAGAGCGTCGGCTCCATGGCCCTGCCCACCACCCTTTTGTACAACGCCGAAGGCCGCCTGCTCGGTACTCACCTGGGCGAATTGTCCGAGGCCAGCCTGGCCCGGGCCCTGGAGAACTTCGGTCCAGCCAAAGACACTTCGGCCGTACCGGCCACAGCAAGGAAACCGCTATGCCCCTCAACCGCCACCTGCTGAACCTGAGCCTGAGCACCGCGCTGGCTGCGTTGCTGCTGCAAGCGCCAGTGCTGCAAGCCGAAGAACTGCCTGCGCCGATCAAGAGCATCGAAGCCAAGGGCGCCAAGATCGTCGGCAGCTTCGACGCGCCGGATGGCCTGCGCGGCTATGCCGCCCAGTACCAGAACCGTGGCATGGCGCTGTACCTCACGCCGGATGGCAAGCATGTGATCGCCGGCAACCTGTATGACGCCGACGGCAAGGACCTGAGCCAGGCGCCATTGCAGAAGCTGGTGTATGCGCCGATGGCCAAGCAGGTCTGGGGGCAGATGGAGAAGAGCAACTGGATCGCCGACGGCAAGGCCGATGCACCGCGCATCGTCTATCTGTTCAGCGACCCGAACTGCCCGTACTGCAACATGTTCTGGGAACAGGCACGGCCGTGGGTCGAGTCCGGCAAGGTGCAATTGCGCCACATCATGGTCGGCATCATCCGCGCGGACAGTGCGGCCAAGGCCGCCGCGCTGTTTACCGCCAAGGACCCGCAACTTGCCCTGCATGACCATGAAAAGGCTGGCAAGGGCAGTTCGCTCAAGCCGTTGGAGACGATCCCGGCGCCGATCCAGGCCAAGCTCGATGCCAACATGAAGTTGATGGAAGACCTGGAACTGTCGGCCACACCGGCGATTTTCTATCTCGATGAGAAGGGCGAATTGCAGCAACAACAGGGTGCACCGAGCCCGAGCAAACTGGTGAAGATTCTCGGGCCGAAGTGATTGGGAGTTACTGAGCCGCCACCGGATTGGCCACCGGCATCACCTTGATGCGATAGGGCTGGAAGATTTTCAGCAGTTGGCCGTTGTCCTGCAGGCGCTGCAACAGCTTGCCAAACGCCTCGCCGCTGATCGGCGCTTGTGGCCGCAGGAGCGCATAGTGGTGATAGACCTGGTCGATCCGCTCGGAGATCAGCAGCTCCTTGGCGACATCCGGGTTGCGGATCAGGTAATCGGACAGGTAGGAACGGGTCACCAGGGCAATATCGGCACGCCCACGCAGCACCATCAGCAGGTTGGAGTCATGGGAATACGTCAGGGTGGCGTTGTAGGTATCGGCGAGGAACTTGGGGTCCGCGTTGAAGTTGGCGAACTCGTAGTGATAGCCACTGAACAGGGCCAGGCGCTTGCCCTTGAGATCGGCAAAATAGCTTTCGTCGCGACCCGGCTCACGTTCGGCAACAAACACCTCGGCATCCTCCAGGCCCATGTCGACCGCGGTGTGCGGAATATCCTTCCACCCCCAGGCCGGATTCTCGAAGATCGCCATGTCGGTACGTCCCTGCTGGAAATCGCCAAAGCGCCGGGGGATCGACGTCGGCACCAGGGTGAACTGGTAATCGCTCTGCAGCTTGTTCAGGGCCTCGGCCAGTTGCGGCAGCAGGCCGGTATCGGCGCCCTGCTCGGGGCGGATGGTGTAGGGAGGGAAATGCGCGGCGCCGATCCGAACCAACTGGGCCGCCGAAACCGGCAAGACCACCAGCGCGCAAAGCGCCGTCAACAGGATCCGGGAAACCGTGCGCACAGGCAGGACGTTCAAGGGCACACACCTCTGTAAATAAATATTCATGGATCCAAGCTAGGCGGTTTTATCGACTTCGACAACTGTTCGCCCATGAATTAATTGCTTGCCCTGCGGTGGTTTATGAATCTTTGAGAATCAATATCAAAGCCTCTTCGGCCAGTTGGTCCAGGGTCAGGCTGCCCTCGGGTCGAAACCAGGTCGTGGTCCAGGACAAGGCACCGGTCAGGAAGCGCCGGGTGATGAACACGTCGCCCTTGATATAGCCGGCATCGCGGGCTTCGCCCAGCACCTGGAGCCAGATCTGCTCGTAGAGATCACGCAACGCCAGGACCTTGGCCTGCCCTTGCTCGGACAATGAGCGCCATTCGTAGACCAGCACCGCCATGGCTTCCCCCGTACCGCCCATGATCGACTGCAACTCACAACGGATCAGTGCCAGCACCCGCTCGCGCACGGTGTCGGCCTCGGCCAGCGACGCGCGCATGAGGGCAGTGTTATAGACGATGGTCTCCTCCATCACCGCCCGCAGGATTTCATCCTTGCTTTTGAAGTGATGGAACAGGCTGCCGGATTGGATACCAATGGCGCTGGCCAGGTCGCGCACCGTGGTGCGGTCGAAACCCTGGTTGCGAAACAGGTGGGCCGCGGTCTGCAGCAGCTTGCCGCGGGCACTGTCCGGATCGGTCAGCTGCCCGGCGCTGACCAGGTCGCGCATGACGCGCTGGGCTTGTTGATCGTTCACGGCATTCCCCTCATGACTCTACTGCATCCTATCCCTGTAGGAGCGAGCTTGCTCGCGATGGACGTCAACGATGACGCGATGAGTCTGATATCCCGCAGCGCCCCAGCTATCATCGCGAGCAATCGAGCGTCAACCGGCTGCTCCTACAGGAAGGAGGTTGCGCGCAATTTAAGCCTACGGGGACAGCCAAGCAAGCGCTTGGGGCAAGCGCGTCCGGTGCCTCCACTCAGGGCTGGGGTCGACGGCGTGGTCCGCCAGGTGCGGGTTGCCCGGGGCGCTCAGGTAAAAAAGCCGCCGGATCCTGCTGGAAGTCGAATAAGCATCTAGGCGGATCAAGCGCCTTTGGCTACGCTTGAGTCCGACTAGGATGCTGTATTCGGAGCTTGCGATGCCCCACTGGCTGGTGATTGATCTGGAAGCCACGACGGACGATGGGGGCTGGCCGCTGACCGAGATGGAGATCATCGAAATCGGCGCCACCCTGGTCAACCGCGAAGGCCGGGAGCTGGACCACTTCCAGCGCTTTGTCAGGCCTCTGCGCCGACCGCTGCTGACCCTCTTCTGCCGCGAACTGACCCACATTACCCAGGCCCAGATCGACAGTGCCGCGCCACTGAACGAAGTCTGGCCGTTGTTCGAGCGCTGGCTGGCCCAGCACCAGGCCCGGCTGGAAGGCTGGGCCAGCTGGGGCGACTACGACCGTCGGCAATTGGAGCAGGACTGGCGGCAACAAGGCTTGTCGAGCGCCTTGAGCCAGGTGGCGCACATCAACCTCAAGCAGCGCTTCGCCAAGGCGCGGCGCCTGGAACGCCCGCTGGGCCTGAACGGCGCCTTGCAACTGGCCGGATTGCAATTCAACGGCCAGCAGCACCGGGCGCTGGAGGATGCGCGCAACACCGCGCGCCTGCTGCCGTTGAGCCTGCCGGCGTGAGGCCGGGCCACACCCATAAGGTGTAGAGGGTCGATCCATCCGGGTTTGCCGCGCCCACAGGAACTTGGGCATACTGGCCGACCTAATTTTTCAGCTCATTTCGAGGAATCGCCCATGTTTAAAGTCAACGAGTACTTCGACGGCACCGTCAAGTCGATTGCCTTCGCACAAGCCGAAGGCGCCGCCACCATCGGCGTAATGGCCCCGGGCGAATACGAGTTCGGCACCGCCCAGCGCGAGATCATG